>ENA-OQHL01001104-OQHL01001104.1-human-gut-metagenome-genome-assembly--contig:-NODE-1104-length-15056-cov-3.360573_pt1 | contig 15056 bp, 15 predicted proteins | sample MGYA00242565_ERZ504723 | MGnify/ENA primary metagenome ERZ504723 (study PRJEB26092, sample SAMD00036211) | human gut metagenome | host: Homo sapiens | study: EMG produced TPA metagenomics assembly of... | reverse complement strand
GGTCATTCATTTTAATGCCATGCGGCACATCGATAGTGACCTGAGAACCTGCGGCAGCCACAGCTACTTCCTGTCCGTTCTGCAAAAGTGATGTCACAGTAGTGCCAACACGACCACCCACGCTGACCCAAAACTCTAAGCCATCATCCAAATGCAATTCTTTATCAAGTTTCAGTGTCGCTTTGTTAGCTGCTTTATCAAGCTTAACAACACGCCCCACCAAAACACCGCGATTGTTTGGCCGGCGGTCGCTCATCATTTCCCTGCCGGGCCGCTCCAGCAGATAAGCAGTTGTAAAATCACGATTAAAGATCTGTTCAATATTGGCAAAATCTTCTTCCGGAACCTGGTAATCACCGCCAAGATAACTGTCGATAGCCCTGCGATAAGCATCGACAACTACGGCTACATATTCAGGACGCTTCATACGTCCTCTGATTTTATATGATGTTACACCGGCTTCGATCAGCTGCGGTAAAATATCCAAAGTATTCAAGTCCTTAGGACTCAAAATGATATTGCCCATGCGTCTTTGCCGCTCAGCAGATCTTCTCCTGCTTCATTGACCAGCTTATAAGGCAGACGGCACGGCTGAGCGCAACGTCCGCGATTGCCGCTGCGGCCGCCGATCAGGCTGCTCATCAAACATTGACCTGAATAACATACGCACAAAGCTCCATGAATAAAAACTTCTATTTCTGTATCTGTGCCATGACAGATCGTATTTATTTCTTCCAGACTCAACTCGCGCGCCAGAACAATACGTTCCATACCGGCTTCAGCAGCAAGCTTAACGCCCTCGGAATTAGTAACCGTCATCTGCGTACTGGCATGCAAAGGCAGGTCCGGCACTATTTTCCGGGCCAGACGGATCACACCCAGATCCTGTACGATAATACCGTCGATGCCTACATTACTCAAAAAACAGCAGATAATCAGCCAATTCGCCCAGCTCACTGTCATCGACCAGCGTGTTGACAGTGATATACAGTCGCACACGGTGCATATGAGCAAAGTAAACAGCCTTCTGCATTTCTTCACGGTCAAAATTACTGGCATACTGACGTGCGCCAAAAGCTTTGCCGCCCATATATACAGCATCAGCACCGGCATTCACCGCCGCTTCCAACGCTTCCCAGCTCCCGGCAGGAGCGAGCAGTTCGATGGTTTGCTTTTTCATTAACTAAAAACCTCTTCTCTAAATATCCTTCGCCGCTTTCAGCAAGGCTTCATATTCACGACGTAAGGTATATAACTCTCCCGCCAGATCCAACGCCGCCCATACAGCGACTTTGGAAGTTGTGACCAAATGCTGGCTTGTCGCCAGTTTCTGCATTTTTTTATCGACCATTGCCGCAATCGCATCCACATCAGTACGCGGCAAATCAGTCTTTAAAGTATATTCATCATTAAAAATTTTCACGGTAACGGCAGTTTTTTCCATCTCAGACCTCCGTTATCACAATACTTTAACAGTAAAGCTGAATTTGTCAAAGCCGCTGCCTTTTTCCCAGGCACGCTTATATTCCATATTCACCTTGTATTCGCCCGGCTCCTGGGCACCGAAAACAATTATTTCTAATCCAGGCATTCCGGTCCGGTTGTTGGCAGCATTACCAGGCAAAACATAAGAACGTCCCAGTTCATAAAACTGACCAGCATAACCATTACCCTCTACAAACCAGGAATAACCCGTTGTACGATTGGATTCCAACTGTAAAGCCAGCAGCTCTCCGGCCTTCACAGTTACGACCTTATCCTCAACAGCACGAGTCAATCCATATACCGTCAGCAAACGGCCTGCTTCGCCTGTGCGCAGCAACGGAAACAATTTACTATAAGAAACAAAATTACTGTAAGCAGCACCACTGCTGGTACGCGTATAAATACCGTTATCAGCAAATAACACGCCTTCATAAGCGCCTAAAATTTCATGTACGGCATTGCCTTCGCCAACAAAATCGCGAATGCTGAACTCATTGCCGGTAGTCATATCTAAATTTACAGCCTGATAAGCAGTACGGCCGCCGTTAGTCGCTTTCAGCAAAATACCGACTAAGCTGGGACGGTTCAGCTTCACTTCATAGCTGACTGTACCGCTGCCGCCAACCTGCGCCAGCAAGTCTTTGACTTTGCTGTTCAAAATGCCGTTAACACTTTTTTGAAGATTAGTATATCTCAGACCATCAATCTCCGGTATCTCGCCCTGCATATTCTTTGTCGCAACAACTTTGCTGAAAACAGTCATTGGTTGCTCGGCAAAAGCTACAGTACTTAATCCCAGTATCAGGCAGCACAGTAAGATCCCCAGTATTCTCATCAGCGTCGCACCTCTTTCAATAAATATTTTTGATTTAAGCTAAGGCCTTGATATATTGAACAGCCTTGCGCATTCTGCTCAAGGTAGTTTCTTTCCCCAGCAGCACCATAACATCAAATAAGCCCGGGCTTACAGTACGCCCTGTCAGAGCCAAGCGTGTCGGATGCACAACTTTTCCCAGTGATAATCCCTGCTCTTCGGCAATCTTATTATAAGCGGCTTCCGTACTGGCAAGATCAAAAGTCTCTAACGCTTCAAGCGCATTGATGCAGACAGTTAAGAGCTCGGCTGCTTCCGGTTTAAAATGCTTGCCGACACCTTTTTCATCATAGCTTTCTACCTCTTTAAAGAAATATTCTGCGGCTTCAACAACTTCCTGCAGTGTTTTGACACGTACGCGCACTACGTCTACCAAACGGGCAAAATAATCTTTATTTGCCTCCAGCCATGCTTCATCTACCAGGCCGGATTTGATGAAGAAGATTTTTGCCTCAGGCAGAACTGCTTCCAGCGGCAATGCTGATAAATATTGTCCGTTCATCCATGTAAGTTTTTTCGTATCATAAACGGCTGCCTTTTTCGACATTTTTTCCAATTCAAACTGAGCCACAGTGTCCTGCAGCGAGAAAATTTCTTCTTCGTTGCCCGGAGCCCAGCCCAGCAGAGTCAGATAATTTACAATTGCTTCCGGTAAATACCCCTGTTCACGGAATTCTTCAACAGAAGTTGCGCCGTGACGTTTACTTAACTTACTGCGGTCAGGAGCAAGTATCATCGGCATATGTCCAAATTTAGGAACAGCAAAACCACAGGCTTCATAAAGCAGTACCTGCTTAGGAGTATTGGATAAATGTTCTTCGGCACGCAGCACGTGACTGATGCGCATTAAATGGTCATCAACGACCACAGCAAAATTATAGGTCGGCATGCCATTAGTTTTAACGATGACAAAATCATCAAATTGCGTTAAATCAAAAGTAACGTCGCCGTGGATCAGATCATGTACTGTCAGGTTTCCTTCCGTAGGTATTTTAATGCGTACGGAATAAGGCTCACCCTTAGCTGCTCTGGCCTTTGCTTCCTCGACAGGCAAATCTCGGCAGGTGCGGGCATAACGGAACGGTTGTTTGGCCGCACGTTGTTTCTCGCGTTCTGCTTCCAAAATTTCCGAAGTACAGAAGCAATAATACGCCTTACCTTCTTCCAACAGCTGTTCGGCAACCTTGCTGTAAATCTCACGACGCTCTGATTGGTAATATGGACCCACTTCACCGCCTACTTCAGGTCCTTCATCCCAGTTCAGCCCAAGCCATTTCAAACTGGTAAGTATTTGGCTTACGCTGTCTTCTTTCAACCGTTCAGTATCAGTATCTTCAATACGCAGCACCAGCTTACCATTATGTTTTTTAGCAAAAAGCCAGTTAAATAAAGCTGTTCTTGCTCCACCGATATGTAAATAACCCGTTGGGCTGGGTGCAAAACGCACACGCACTTCTTCCATGTTATCGTCTCCTCAAATTGAAAAATGAAAATTCTATATCATTATAATTATATTACGAACAAAGTAAAAAAGCAAAGCAGCCCTGCCTTAGCAGGACTGCTTTGCAGCAGATTTTACAGTTATTTTTCTTCTCAGCCTGTTTTTATCGTTTGGTTTACTTTTTTAAGCAGATGCTTCTTCTTTTACAGCTTCCGCCAAAATCTCGATCGCCAGACAAATATCTTCGTTGTCAGCATATTCTGCCGGGTTATGGCTGATGCCGCCTTTACAGGGGACAAACAGCATACTTGCAGGAGCCAGTTTAGCCATGTGCATAGCATCGTGGCCGGCTCCACTGTTCATATGGCGATAAGCGATACCTTTCGCCGCACAGATAACATCCAGCTTTGCTGCCAGCTCTTCCGACAAAGCGACAGGATTATCGGCTGTCAGCATATCCATAGTGATAGTAATACTGTCATTTTTAGCAATTTCTGAAACCGCATCACGAATATCGCTCAAGGCACAGTTGATACTTTCTTCATCTACTCCGCGCAAATCTACCCACAAGGTAGCCTTGCCAGGAACTACATTGATCGAAGACGGCTCTACATCCAAAACACCCACCGTAGCTACCGTGCCGCTTTCCGCTTCATTAGTTGCAGCTTCTTCAATGGCTATAACAAGCCTGGCCGCACTTACAAGCGCATCTTTACGAAAGCCCATGGGAGTAGCTCCGGAATGATCAGCTATACCTTCGACAATGATTTTAAACCGCGTCGGCGCCGCAATATTATGAACGATACCAATGCGTTCACCTGTTTCTTCCAGTACCTTACCCTGTTCAATATGTATTTCCCAAAAACTTTTAAAGCAGCCTGCTGCTTTACGTGCCTGTTTGTAGGCAGCAGGGTCACAGCCCCATTCTGTCAGTGCTTCTTTAAAAGTCACTGCACCTTCTTTGGCAGCGCCCGAGAATTTATCAGGGTCGCCAACACCGGCCATCAGTTTACTGCCGATGGTAGCAAAGCCAAAACGGCTTGATTCCTCTGCCCTGAAAATAATGACCTCAATCGGCCGTTCCAGTTCTTCATCCTGCAGCATATAAAGTACTTCTAAAGCACCTACAACACCTACAGTACCATCATAGGCACCACCCTGCACGACAGTATCGATATGGGAACCCATGGCAACAGGCGCCAAATCAGTATTTTTACCTTCACGACGCAAAAAGACATTACCAACAGCATCTACAGACAGCTTCAGCTGTAAGTCCTGTATCTGCTTGAGCAGCCATTCCTGCGCTGCTTTGTCTTCTGCCGTATAAGCCAATCTTGTGATTCCGTGTTCTGTTTTGCCAAATTGCGCCAGCCCTTGTAACAGTCCGGCTACTCTTTCTTTGTTTATCGCCTGCATAACAGTCCCCTCACTTTCTCACACTTATTTATTCTTATTTTGACGGCGGTTAGAGCCGGTCTTAGGTGCTTTACGTTTATCCACGACAGCTTTTTTACCGCGTTTCGGTTTAGCAGCTTCTGCCTTACGTTTTTTCTGTACTGGCGCATGCTCACGACGGGCTATCGTTTTGCCGTCTAAATTCTGCCGTTCCATTTTCACATCAAGCTTGTTTTCAATATTTTTGAGCCATTTTACTTCTTCAGCAGTGTATAAGGTAACTGCAATCCCCTCGTTACCGGCACGCCCAGTACGTCCTATTCTATGCACATACCAGTCTACGTCATGCGGGATATCATAATTAACGACATGAGTCACGCCTTCGATATCCAGCCCACGTGCAGCCAGATCACTGGCAACCAGGACCTGCAGCTTGGCCTCACGGAAGGCTTTCATTACTGTTTTGCGTTTGGCCTGCGACATCTCACCATGCAGCACATCTACATTATATCCCTGAGTTCCCAGCCACTCACCCAATTCTTTTGTGCGTTCTTTGCTGAAGCAAAAAAAGCAATCATCAGATAAGGATTGTAACGGTCTATTAATGAAGCAACAGCCTTATTACGATATTCGTCCGTAGTTTTGATGCAGATCTGTTTGATATTTTCAACCGTTGCTTTATTAGGGTCAATATCGATCAAAGCACAATTACGGGTAATACGTTTACCAAGCTTCTGCACTTCCTCTGATAAGGTAGCACTGCACAGCATAGTCTGCCGTTCCGGATCAGTCATTGCGATAAGCTCCGAAGCTTCATCAATAAAGCCCTGCTTAAGCATTTCATCAACTTCATCCAAAACCAGATATTTAACTCCGCCAAGGTTAGTATTGCCTTTGCGGATATGATCTAAAAGACGCCCCGGCGTACCGATCAAAACATGGCTTTTGCCGTCCAGCTTATGCTTCTGCGCCTCAAAATCACGGCCGCCGGTAACCGCAAGCACCTTTACTTCACTTCCGCCCAATAACTTCTTCAGCTCTACTGCTATCTGCTGCGCCAGTTCACGAGTCGGCGTAATCACCAACGCCTGTACAAAAGGCTTAGCCGCATCCAGACGTTCTACCATCGGTACTAAAAATGCCAGTGTTTTACCAGTACCTGTCTGCGCTCTTGCTATAACATCACGGCCTGCAAATAAGGCCGGTATAGCCTGTTCCTGAACAGGCATCGGCTTTTTAATACCCATTTGCTTAAGCAGCTCAACCGTTTCAGCACAAACCTTCAATTCTGCAAAACTATTCACCATATTTCTCACCGCTTTCATTTCAAATCCTAAAATTAAATAATAAAAAAAGCGTCCGATGCGGGACGCTCCGTCAATCTCTTGCTTGACTATGTAGTTGTACTGCTTGCATTCACCATAAAAATAATGGTGCCGAGGACCGGAATCGAACCGGTACGGGGATCACTCCCCGAGGGATTTTAAGTCCCTTGCGTCTGCCAGTTCCGCCACCCCGGCAAAAAGTGGAGGCGACACCCAGAATCGAACTGGGGATAAAGGTTTTGCAGACCTCTGCCTTACCGCTTGGCTATGTCGCCTTAACTGGAGCGGAAAACGAGATTCGAACTCGCGACCCCCTCCTTGGCAAGGAGGTGCTCTACCACTGAGCTATTTCCGCATAAATGGTGCCTCAGCACAGAATCGAACTGTGGACACAAGGATTTTCAGTCCTTTGCTCTACCAACTGAGCTACCGAGGCAAAATGGCGACCCGGATGGGACTCGAACCCACGACCTCCGCCGTGACAGGGCGGCATTCTAACCAACTGAACCACCGGGCCATTCAAACCATGTAGGCATATTATATGGCATTTACATCAAGATGTCAAGAGTTTCAGACAATAAATTTATTACATTCGTTACGCTTTGCCAAGTTTTTGCAATGCCTGTTCCAGATTATTATCCAGCAGATTTTCCAGATCATTTTAAATTTCGGCAATCAAATTCATGTGTTATTCCTGTCATAAACCGTTTTTTCGTTTCAGCAAAAAACTCATCGCGGAAGCTATTATAGAAAAACACCAGCTGATTACCATGTTCAAAGTCACTGTAATCAATAAAAGCGTTGAACCATTGATATAATCGATGGGATTGTCAGGAGTTATATACAATTCAAAAGCACCTATTTTCTGCGGCAGCTTGCCGGTATACGCCCAGTTCAGAAGTCCGGCTTCCTCTATCAAGGTTCCCATCTGATGCTTCTTTTCCCTGTTCACGTCCGCTAAAAGCTCCGGCAGCTTCTCATGCATCATTTTAGCAAATTTATCCCTGTCGCGGCAAAAATAGCGAATATCTCTAAACGTATGCATGCCAATCGTTTTTACAGGTACATAATCAAAGGTTTCCGAAGTATAAATCAAATCAAGCTTGCTGTGCATTGCTTCATTACTATATGAAGCAATCGTTAAGATCTGTCCGTCTATTCCCTGTCCCATTGTTAACTTAAAGCCATCTATTTCCTGCGGCAGTTCTTTTAAAAATTCCCACTCGCCAAGCTGCGCCTCTATCTCTGTGATTTTAGGCTGTCCCATGCTAACACCTCTCTATCCTTTTATGCTCAATTACTAATCTATAATTTATTATTGTAGCACAAATGCACTGCTGATAGCAAAGAAAGCTGCTGCCCAAAGGCAGCAGCTTTTTCAAATCCTGCATAAAATTTTTAGAAGGTCATTTCCGCACCAACACGCCACAACCTTCCCGAATAACGCATACTGGTAATCTTTTTATCAAAAAGATTATCGATTCCGGCATAAGCACGATATTTATCGCCCCAGCGTTTATTAACGACAAAATTAAACGTATTGATACTGTGATCTTCACTGTCTGCCCTATAATCAGAATACCACTTATTCCAGGCAGTAATATTCCATTCCTGTTTTACAGGCTCTGTCCACATCAATTTTGCTGTATAAGTATTACGGGCGCTGTAATTCAAACGTGTATTAGTCTTATCGTTCATAGCATCCAGATAATCATAATTACCGATTACTGTAAAACCATTTCCCAAGTCATGCTTGATTTCAAATTCAACACCCTCTGAAGAAGACTTTTCTATATTCATATATTGATAATTAGGCGCTAAACTGTAATCCATAGCAATGGCATCAGTCTTTTTGTTTTTGAAATATGTTAATTTAACTGCAGTATCATCGCCAAATTCCTGTTCATATGATAACTCATAGCCCTTTGATTTTTCAGGACGCAGATTCGGATTGGAATAAGTACCATATAATTCTGAAATAGACGGTGCTCTGTAACCTTCTCCATAATTAGCCTTAAGCCTTGAGCCCTCTGTAAAGGAATATGTCGCGCCAATATTCGGAGAAGTCTCGCTGCCAAAGCTGTCATGGTGATCATAGCGAACAGCCGGAATCAGCAATAGTTTCTCACCCAGTTTCAATTCGTCATGTATAAATAAAGAATATTGATCAGAACTTTCGTCAATACTGCTGTCTTTGCGACCGTCAGTTCTGAACTCGCCGCCGAAAGTCAAACGATTATTATTGTCTAGCTTGATCGTATCACGTGCTTCAATATTCCAAAAATTAAATTTGGAGCTTCCCACACTGTTTGCGCTCATAGCACTGGTAACATCTTTTTTTAATTCACCGTAAGTTGCGCTTAGCATATAATTACTGTTATCATTCTGTCCGTTATAAGTAAGGCTGGCACTTTTCCTATCTACATTATATATACCTAAATAAGAAAAAGGACCGCTGGCACTGGTAAATTTTTTGAACTGCTGATTGGTATTCTCATAGTTCAGATATAAATTTAAACTGTTGTTTTGGTCCATTTCATAATCTACATCCAAGCTATAATTTTGAGTCGGTCCAAAATATTTACTCATATTGGCATCATCCCATTTAAAATAGCGGACTTTAGTAAAGTTAGCATCAAAAGCAGCACTTAACTTACCGTCTTTGCCGCTGTCAAAATGGTAATAATTACTCATTTCACGGCTATTTGTAGCTACACCTACAGTCATTGATTTTTTTTCAGATTTTTTCGTAATAATATTAATAACACCAGCTGAGGCCTCTGATCCATATAATGCACCTGATGGCCCGCGAAGCACTTCGATTCGTTCTATATTGTTCACATTCAGCCGTGACAGCACATAGGTATTAGTAGAAACCTGGCCATACCCTTCGCCGGGAATACGACGCCCGTTAAGCAAAACCAAAACATCATTTTTCCCGCTGCCTCTGATTCCCAAAGTGTGCCCTACACCCGCAGCTTCCGGTATTTCTATGTTAGTCGCCGTACGTAAGGCATCTATAACATTGGTTGCCCCAATATTCTGGATATCCTCTTTTGTTATAACTTCCACACTCTGAGGAACTTCTTTTCTGCTCAATTCTGTACGGGTAGCAGTTACCACATATTCATCTAAAGTAAATTTCTGTGGTTCTTCAGCATATACCGCTGTGCCCCCCCAAAATGACATTTGTGCCAACAACTAATGTCATCAATATTTTCCTGTTGAAAAATTGTTTGTTTTTTATTTTCATCATAATATCCTTCCTCTGATCATTATTCTTTTTCTACTCTTGGAAAATAAATAATATATTCGCCGTCTTTTTTATCATCAGCATAGGTTTCCATATAGTTTTTAGATTCCGGCATGTCTTTAGGCGTAATTACACCTACTTTTAACGCCGGATTCAATGCTTCCAATTTTTCGACAGTTCCCAAATGTCCGTCGGAATGAAAGCAGCCGTTGATATGAAAAATTACCTTATCCTGATTATCCTGCCAATAATAAAAAATACTTTCCGCCATCTTATCATCTTTTATGCACTGTGCGGCAAATACCTGATCTATCCGTTCCTGCGGAATTCGCATCGGTGTTTGCCCCTTAGTCATATAAGCAGCAAACTTCTCTTTATACTTTCCTGCAGGCGCATAGGTCCTGACCGGTAAATATTGCTTATCCAGATCTGCTACTGCAGCTAAAGTTCCCTCTTTCGCCAATTTTGCTGCTAAAAAACGTGGTATATTGCTGGCTAAGACTGGCAGCTTATGTGCTTTTGCAAATTCTACCAGCTGACGGTAATCTGTTTTATATCTTGGCCAGGGACGCGATTTTGCCAGAAATTCCTCCTCCGTAATTCTACCGGCTAAATACTCATTTAAAACGAACTGGTTATCTGCCTCAAACATTTCCAGTGACAAAACAAGCTTGTCACCATGAATGGCATACAGTTGCTGCAGCATTTCATATTCCAGCTCATGCAGTACATCCTGATCATGAAATTCACCAAAAAAAACTACATCATAATCAACAAAGTTTTCAGCCATTTCAGCAAGAGTAACGGCTTTTCTGTCTGCCGCAGAAATAATCACCGTATCTTTTACTGTTGGCAATGCGGCATGTGCTGATTCCGCCATACTCATAATGAGGCACATGCATAAAAATTTTAAAAACCGTTTCATTCGAACTCCCCCTAAAATTTCCTTATAATGAATACTAAAACAACAACAGCGTCAGCCTCCTTTTTATTATAAAAATATAGTATGGAATCTTTCAGGCCCATAACTTACCGGCATTTAGCCTGTCCAGAAAAATTTTTCTTACGCGTCAAGTTAGCCTCAGCTAACCTTTTGTCTTTAAGTATCCCCTCACGTATTATATCTAGAGGGGATACTTAAAGTTTTCATTATTAAGCTAAAGTCTGATAATATGCTTCGATAGTTTCCAGTAAGAAATCTGTCCCCTTTTCGCCAAGCAACGGCAAATGTGTCGCTATCTGGGCTCCGTCAATAAAAGGAGCGCTTACTCTCACTACGACATTACTGCTATCACAAAGCCTGTGCGAAACATCGTCTGCCAGAACAAGTGTCTTCTGCATTTTTTTTAATATATCAATTTTTTCTTTTTCCACAGATATATACTGAATATCCAACTCAGGCTCAACGATACTTTTTAAAGAATGGCTGCAAAGTTTATACTTAACATCGATCCCTACAGACCGAAGAAAAGCACTCAACCCTTTAACCAGGTCATACTCGCCGATCACAGCTGCCTGAGGTGTTTTTTTTCCTGCCCATCATCATAGCATACATTTTTAAAGACGCTGTATTCTGTGCTTTAAGACGTAATCTGGCGCACATTTTAACGTCAGGTAGCTGTCCCAGAATTTTACCGACTTCTTCCAACCATGCCAAAGTTGCTGCATAACCGTAAGGAGCACTGACAACAAATGGCATATCAAATTTATTTTTCAGCACTTCTGCTGCTGGTAAACCTTCCTGACGCATTACCAAATTTATTTCAGCTGTGCCGATATCACCGATTTCATCAACAGATGTTTCATAGCACAGGCAGGTATGCATTTCATAACCAAAGGCTTCACGCATCAAGTTCTGCAGTTCCCATACATCCGACGCGGCACGATAACTGCCCATTGACGCGCCAATGATATTAAATATTTTCTTTCTCTTTCTCTGTTCTTTACAAGGAAGATTATTGACCAGCAATTTATAAACTTCAGTCAGACCTATGCTGTAGTCGCCCCTAAATCCTCCCTGCTCAAATGCAACCAGCTTAGCCCGAACTTCTTTCTGCATATAATTGCAAACGCCTTTTATATCAGTACCAATAACTGCGGAAATAGAAGATGCCACGACAAAAATAACTTTTGGTTCATAGCTTTTATCCAATTCGACAATAGCTTCTTCCAAACGGGTAACATCGCCCATGACTACATCGTCTTCGTTCATATGTGTTGTAAACAGCCTCTGCTGCCAGTCTACTCCTAAAGCTCCATAAAAGCCCATACTAAAATGAGTTGTCCCGGCCGGGCCATATTCAAGAATGATGCTGTCTTTTACGCTGAGCAAACTCCAAATGATACCCATTCTATCTGACGGAACAGGCAAATATCTGCATAAACTCATAAGCCCAGCTCCTTTCTATATTCTTTGGCTTCCCTAACAGACTTGACTAACTGCTGCAGTAAATATCCTGTAACTTCAAAACCCAGCATGCCACTCGCTCTGTCGCTGTGAACAATGGCAATACCTTTTTGACGCAGCCTGTTGCCAAACTCATGTCCCAAATATAAATAAGGAGACAATACATCATACACATATTGCAGCGGCGCGATATTAGCCGCTTTGCAAACATAAGGGTCTGTATACTGCAATATTTCTTTTGCATAAGGTTCATCTGCTTCTGTATATCTGTTGGTTTGAATCACCTGAGGCACCATTCCCAGGGAACTGAGGAAACAGTTCATTTCAAAAACTGCATACGGCGTATTCCCGTAAATATAAGTAATACCCTCCAATTCACCCTTGTTTTTTTCGATTTTCTCTCTTGCGTTTTGATAAAGTCCTTCCAATTCTCCCGGCAGTTCCAGCTCTAAATACCCAAAAAGATTTTTATAGGCTTCATAGATTTTTTCGGGAATAACAAATTTATTGAAGTAAACGTAAGGGATACCAAATTTTTCCTGCATCTTTTGGGCCAGCGGCAGCGCAATATCATTAACGACAATATTCACTTTCGCTGCAGCAGCATTTTTTATATCGTCTACCGAGCAGCCGCAGGGCAGCTGCAAACCGATTTTTACGCCGGCTTTCTGCAACATGGCATAAAGCTCTGTCGTAGCAAAATCACCCATTCTCTGCCCCAGCAAATTGACACTGTTGTCACAATCACACGATTTCATCATTTCAGCACAAACAGTAATCGTTCGTTCCAGACCAGGCAAATGGTCCTCACATTTAAAATGCTCAGTATGAACCGGCAGCACCGGAATACCATAAAGCTTACTGAGACCTTCTGAAATAGCGTCAAAGTCATCACCAATTATTTCAATGACACAGGTAGTTACCAAAAATACACATTGGGGGCGATATTCTTCAATTATTTCTTTAAAAGCTTCCTGTACCTTTTCCGCACTGCCAAAGGTTACATCATGGTCATCCAAAACGACTGAAACACAACGGCCGTCAATGCCCCCAAATTTTTCAGAATGTATGGTCATACTTTTAGTGTAATAAGTGCATTCATCCGTACCAACCACAACGATCAGGCTGTCCTTGATGCCACCAACAGCCATAGCCGCACCCATCAGAGGACAGTGTGTCCCCGGGAACAAAGCATGAGTAAGATGTGGTATATCTTTAATGCTTTGTACCTGACTCAATTTAGCAAGTTTTTCAACCAGCTCTTTTCCATCCATCGCCATAAAAAACTCCTTTTATCAACTTATTTCTTTAAACATAATTAAAGGCTTCTTACGCCCAGGAATCTGCACTACATCACAATCTACGTCGTAAACCTCACGCATCATTTTAGGTGTGATAATATCCTGCGGACGACCTTCACCATACTTACAGCCATTTTTCAAAACTATGATCCGGTCACTGATCTCCAGCGCATGACTTAAATCGTGCAGGACCATCACTACGCCGATCCCCGCCTCATGGTTCAGCCTTTTTACAAGTTTCATCGTTTCCTGCTGATGCGCAATGTCCAAATATGTAGTCGGCTCATCCAAAAACAAAATTTCCGGCTGCTGCGCCAATACGGTAGCTATCCATACCCGCTGCGATTCCCCGCCCGAGCATTCCTGAATAGATTTATCCCGCAGAGCCCAGGTACCTGTTGCTTTCAAGGCCCACTCTATTATCTTTTTCATCTTCTTCCGTATCTGTTCGTACCACTTCTGATAGGGTACGCGCCCATAACCTACTAAATCTCTGACTTTAAAATCAGGAGGTGCGCAATGGCGCTGCGGCAAAACACCAATACATTTGGCAAGTTTTTTACTGTCGATATTGTACAGATCCTCCTGATTCAGATAGACGCAGCCCATACTACAGCGCAGCAATCGTGTCAGCGCTTTCAGCAGAGTAGATTTTACCTGAACCGTTAGGGCCGATGATAGTCGTGATCTCACCTTTTTTTACAGTAATATCCATTTCCCTGACTACAATACGCCCATCGTAACCGATCTCTAATTTTTCACCCTTAACTTCCACTTACTTTGCCCTTCTTTCTTAACATATACAAGAAAAACGGTCCGCCGGTAACTGCCATAACAATACCTACAGGTATCTCCATCCCAGGTATAAGTGTCCTCCCCAAAGTATCTGCCGCCAGAAGAATCACCGCACCCAAAAGCATACTCACCGGCAGCAGTGCTTTATAGTCGGAGCCAACCATCATTCTCGCAATATGCGGGACAACCAGCCCTACAAAACCGATCATACCGGCCTCTGCTACCGTCGCAGCTGCCAAAAAAGCAGCTACCGCAGATAAAAAGATACGTACAAAAGTTACATTTACTCCCAGGCTTTGAGCCATTTCGTCACCCAGCTGCAAAATGTTGGCATTTTTTATACAGCATACGCCTAAAACAAGACCAATAAAAGCATACACCGTAATGATATAAACATGATCCCAGGAACGTCCCGAAAGACTGCCGTTCATAAAAGATAAAACACTGGAAAGATTATCAGAATTCAATAATTGCAAAAAGGAGTTATACGCTCCCAAAACCGTATTTATCGCAACACCGGACAAAATTATTCTGACAGTATCGATCCCATCGCGCAGGCCAGCAAATAAATAAGTACACAGGCCAAAGCCAGCACCGCCAAAAGCAAAAAAGCAGGCACTGATGAAACCAAAAGTCGGAAAACAACAGTAGAATCGTCGTTGCCGCAGTAGCCGCACCTGCAAGAGACGCCTATAATACCACGGATGCAGCCAGCAGGGAGTTACGCATGACAGCCTGCAAAAGAAGCACCTGCAACAGCAAGGCAAGGCCCCTACTTCG
>ENA-OQHL01001102-OQHL01001102.1-human-gut-metagenome-genome-assembly--contig:-NODE-1102-length-15134-cov-3.324582_pt1 | contig 15134 bp, 17 predicted proteins | sample MGYA00242565_ERZ504723 | MGnify/ENA primary metagenome ERZ504723 (study PRJEB26092, sample SAMD00036211) | human gut metagenome | host: Homo sapiens | study: EMG produced TPA metagenomics assembly of... | reverse complement strand
AAGATTATATTGTAAGAGCGACAGCGGCAAATAACCAGATCCGGGGCATTTGCCGACTACAACAAGAGAAATGGTAGAGACGGCAAGGGAGCATCATAACGACCAGCCCTGTGGCTACGGCGGCACTCGGCCGTCTGCTGAGTGCAGGCGCTATGATGGGAAGCATGATGAAGAATGATACGGACATGCTGACCCTCCAGATCCGGGGGACGGGCCTCTGGGCGGAATAACCGTTACAGCGGACAGTAAGGCCAATGTAAAAGGCTACGTCAATAATCCTGACGTGCTGCTTCCGGCCAAAAACGGGAAACTGGATGTAGGAGGCGCTGTCGGTATCGGACTTTTGCAGGTGATCAAAGATATGGGACTCAAAGAGCCATACTCTGGGCAGACGATTCTGGTCAGCAGCGAGATCGCGGAGGATCTGACCTATTATTTTGCCAATTCTGAGCAGGTGCCATCCTCTGTGGGGCTTGGAGTCTTGATGAATAAGAACAATACGGTGCGCCGCGCCGGCGGATTCATCATCCAGCTGAGCCGTTTTGCCCCAGGAAGAGACGATCGCCAGGCTGGAGGAGAATCTTAAGAATGTCACCTCCGTGACCGAACTGCTGGATCAAGGCTATACGCCCCAGCAGCTGCTGGAAGAACTCCTGGCTGGCCTGGACCTTGAGATTACGGATACCATTCCGACCCGGTTTTACTGCAACTGTTCCAAGGAACGGGTAGAAAAGGCGATCGTAAGCGTAGGCAAGAAGGAGATCCAGAAGATGATCGATGACGGAGAAGAGATTGAAGTAAAATGCCATTTCTGTAATGCAGCATATAAGTATTCGGTGGATGAACTGAAAGAAATCATAAAACGGAGCAAATAAGAAAGCGGGAGGATGAAGATGAGACATGGATTTGTAAAGGTAGCGGCAGCCACTCCGGATATCAGGGTGGCGGATGTTGCCTATAATACGCAGAAGATCTGCGGCCTGATTGACGAGACCGTCAAGGAAGGAGCCAAGGTGGTGGCATTTCCGGAATTGTGCGTGACGGGATACACCTGCGGCGACCTGTTTACCCAGGAAGTACTGCTAAAGGAGGCTAGGGCAGCCCTCCATAAGATCGCGCGCCATACAAAAGGAAAGGATGCGCTGATCTTCGTCGGCGTCCCTGTGGCGGTGGAAGGAAAACTGTACAATGTGGCGGCTGCCCTGAACCAGGGAAAGATCTTAGGCCTGACCACCAAAAGCTTCCTTCCAAACTATGGAGAATTCTATGAGATGCGCCAGTTTACCGAGGGACCATCTGCGGCAAGGGAGATTCTCTTTGATGGAGAGAAGATGCCCTTCGGACCGCAGCTTCTGTTCGTGGCAGATTCTATGGAATCGCTGGTGGTATCCGCGGAGATCTGCGAAGATGCCTGGTCCAGCGTTCCTCCCAGCATAGAGGCCGCAAGGGAAGGGGCAGTGATCATCGCAAACTGCTCCGCCAGCGATGAGACCGTCGGAAAATCTACCTATAGAAGAAATTTGATTGAAGGACAGTCTGCCCGTCTGATCTGCGGCTATCTCTATGCAAATGCAGGGGAAGGGGAGTCTACCACGGATCTGGTATTTGGCGGACATAATCTGATCGCCGAGAACGGGAGCGTGCTGAAAGAAGGCAGGCGCTTTGAAAATGGCGTTATCTACACGGAGATAGATATTAAGCGCCTGCTTGGGGAGAGAAGGAAGAATACCACCTTCCAGACTGCGAAAGAGCCAAAACTGATCCGCATACCATTTACGATCTGCAAGGAGGAGACCACGCTTACCAGGACGTTTCCTTCCAGGCCCTTCGTGCCGGAAGAAGAAGGCGAGCGGGCGCGGCGCTGCGAGGAGATTCTGATGATCCAGGCCATGGGGCTTAAGAAGCGGATCTCCCATGCAAGGGCGAAAAGCGCGGTAGTCGGGATCTCCGGCGGCTTAGATTCTACCCTGGCGCTGCTGGTGACCGCAAAGGCATTCGACGCCCTTGGGATGGAGCGCAAAGACATTGTCGCGGTGACCATGCCCTGCTTTGGCACCACAGACAGGACGTATCAGAATGCCTGCAAGATGTCCCGCAAGCTGGGCGCCACATTGAGAGAGATCCCGATCGGAGCATCCGTCGAACAGCATTTTAAAGATATCGGCCATGACCTTGACGACCACAGCGTCACCTATGAGAACTCCCAGGCAAGGGAGCGGACCCAGGTGCTGATGGATGTGGCAAACCAGGCAGGCGGGATCGTGATCGGTACCGGAGACATGTCGGAACTGGCCTTGGGATGGGCGACCTATAATGGAGATCATATGTCCATGTATGGAGTAAATGCATCCGTTCCCAAAACTCTGGTAAGGCATCTGGTGCACTACTATGCGGACTCCTGCGAGGATGCGGAACTAAAAGCCGTGCTCTATGATGTGCTGGACACTCCGGTAAGCCCGGAACTGCTTCCTCCAAAGGACGGAGAGATCGCGCAGAAGACGGAAGATCTGGTTGGGCCCTACGAATTGCATGACTTTTTCCTGTACTATCTGCTCAGATTCGGATATGAGCCGGGAAAGATATACCGGATTGCAAAACGCTCCTTTGAAGGTGAATACGATGAGGAGACCATCTATAAGTGGCTTCACACTTTCTGCCGGAGATTCTTCACCCAGCAGTTCAAGCGTTCCTGCCTGCCGGATGGTCCGAAGGTCGGTTCCGTGGCCGTATCTCCGAGAGGAGATCTGCGTATGCCGAGTGACGCGGCAAGAAGAATCTGGATGGAGGATTTAGAGAAAATCCAGTAGCATTACAGAACATGGCGAAAATCAAAATCAGCCATCATAATCCGGCAAATTGCCATGAAAGGTCATAACGCCGGAAAAGGAGAAAACAAAACGTGATCAGCAGTACAACCAATAAACAGGTGAAGTTTGTGAATGCCCTGGTGAAGAAAGCGAAGACCAGGCGGGAGGAAGAACTGTTCGTGGCAGAGGGACTCCGCATGTGTTCGGAAATTCCAAAAGACCGCATTCACACCTTATATATATCAGAAGCTTTTAGCAAAACGAAGGAGTGCAAGGTACTCCGGGAGGGCGTAAAGCACATCGAACTGGTGACAGATGAGGTATTTAAAAGTCTGTCCGATACCCAGTCACCTCAGGGAATCCTGGCGCTTGTAAAACAGTATCATTATACGCTGGATGAGGTGGCAGAGGCGAATCAGAAGACTGGAAAACCGGCGCTTCTCATGGTGCTCGAAACCATTCAGGATCCAGGAAACCTGGGCACCATCCTGCGTGCGGGAGAGGGAGCCGGTGTGACCGGAGTCGTGATGGACGCCAACACTGCGGACATCTACAATCCCAAAGTCATTCGTTCCACTATGGGTTCTGTGCTCCGCATGCCCTTTGTCTATGCAGAGGATCTGCATGAAACACTGGAAACACTGAAGCAGAAAAAGGTCCGCCTGTTCGCGGCCCACTTAAAGGGAAAGAACGCCTATGACCTGGAGGATTACACCGGGGATACAGCGTTTCTTATCGGCAATGAGGCCAACGGACTGACCGATGAGACTGCGGCTATGGCGGATACTTATGTCCGCATTCCCATGGAGGGCCGCGTGGAATCCTTAAATGCCGCTGTGGCGGCCTCCGTCCTCATGTTTGAGGCAGCAAGACAGCGCAGAAATCAAAAGTAAGGGGGAGTTGTTATGGCAGCAATTTACTGGCTCATTGCCTTTGTGATACTGGTGGGCATTGAGATCATGACCACAGCCCTGACCACCATCTGGTTCGCGGGAGGCGCGGCGCTTGCCTTTGTGGCAGCCCTCTTTGGCGCGCCGGTTCCGGTCCAGCTGCTGGTATTTGTGGTGATTTCCTTCATGTTACTGTTCCTGACCCGTCCGCTGGCGGTCCGGTATATTAACACTTCTACGGTTAAGACGAATGTAGACAGCCTGATCGGCAAAGATGCCCGGGTAACCGCCGAAGTCAACAATGCGAAAGAAACCGGAACGGTTTCTGTTCAGGGGCAGGAGTGGACCGCACGCTCAGAAAAAGAGGATGCGGTTTATCCGGAGGGAACCAGAGTCTGGATCCGCGAGATCCAGGGAGTTAAACTGATTGTGAGTGATGAAAAGGCAGTTGGCCTTTCACAAGAAAAGGAGGAAGTATAATGGGTTTTCTGTTTATTTTTCCGTTACTGATCGTAATCTTAGCAGTGCTGGCATCCTGCATCCGTATCGTACCCCAGGCACAGGCTCTGGTAGTGGAGCGCCTGGGTGCTTACCTGGATACCTGGTCTGTTGGCGTGCATTTCCTGGTTCCCTTTGTGGACCGTGTAGCAAAGAAGGTCAGCTTAAAAGAACAGGTTGTGGACTTTGATCCGCAGCCGGTTATCACCAAAGATAACGTTACCATGCGGATTGACACCGTTGTATTCTTCCAGATCACAGATCCGAAGCTTTACGCCTACGGTGTGGTAAATCCGATCATGGCCATCGAGAACCTGACGGCCACCACCTTAAGAAACATCATCGGTGACCTGGAGTTAGACCAGACCTTAACCTCCCGTGAGACCATCAACACCAAGATGCGCGCATCCCTGGATGTGGCAACGGACCCGTGGGGAATCAAGGTAAACCGTGTAGAATTAAAGAACATCATCCCGCCGGCAGCCATTCAGGATGCCATGGAGAAGCAGATGAAGGCAGAGCGTGAGCGCCGTGAAGCCATTCTTCGGGCGGAAGGTGAGAAGAAATCCACGATCCTGGTTGCGGAAGGTAAAAAGGAATCCGCGATCCTGGACGCAGAGGCAGACAAACAGGCAGCCATCCTTCATGCAGAGGCAGAGAAGGAACGCCGGATCCGCGAGGCGGAAGGTGAGGCTGAGGCAATCTTAAAGGTACAGCAGGCAAAGGCAGATGGTATCCGCTTCTTAAAGGAGGCCGGCGCAGACGCAGCTGTGCTTCAGCTTAAGAGTCTGGAGGCATTTGCGGCAGCAGCAGACGGCAAAGCTACCAAGATCATCATCCCATCCGATATCCAGGGCATGGCAGGTCTGGTTACTTCCGTGGCTGAGATCGCAAAAAAAGAAGATGGAAGGCAATAAAAATTTTTATACAGAGGAGAGACCAATTATGAACTTAAAGGGAAGACATTTTCTGACACTGAAGGATTACACTCCGGAGGAGATCATGTACCTTCTGAACCTTTCCGCAGAGGTAAAGCGCAAGAAAAAAGAGGGCATTCCGGTAGATAACTACAGAGGCAAAAATGTGGCTCTGATCTTCGAGAAGACCAGTACCAGAACCAGATGCTCCTTCGAGGTTGCAGCACATGACATGGGCATGGGAACCACCTACCTGGATCCGTCAGGTTCCCAGATTGGAAAGAAAGAGAGCATTGCGGATACCGCCCGTGTGCTGGGACGCATCTACGATGGTATCGAGTACCGCGGTTTTGGACAGGAGATCGTGGAGGAGCTTGCGAAATACGCAGGTGTTCCGGTATGGAATGGTCTGACCAACGAGTATCATCCGACCCAGATGCTGGCAGACATGCTGACTGTCCGTGAGCAGCTTGGCCGCTTAAAGGGCGTGAAGTTCGTATACATGGGCGATGCCCGCTACAACATGGGCAATTCCCTGATGATCGTCTGCTCCAAGCTGGGTCTCCACTTTGTAGCATGCGCTCCGAAGAAATATTTCCCGAACCCGGAGCTGGTAGCTCAGTGTGAGGAGTACGCAAAGGCATCCGGCGGTACCATCACCCTGACCGAGAACGTGGAAGAGGGCACCAGGGGCGCTGACGTAATCTGCACCGATGTATGGGTATCCATGGGTGAGCCGGATGAGGTATGGGAGGAGCGTATCCGTGACCTGACTCCGTACAAGGTAACCTCTGCTGTTATGAAGAACGCTGGCGAGAAGGCAATCTTCTTACACTGCCTGCCGTCCTTCCATGACTTAAAGACCAAAATCGGCGCTGAGATGGGCAAACGTTTCGGCATCACCGATATGGAGGTAACGGACGAGGTATTCGAGTCTGAGCAGTCTAAAGTCTTTGATGAGGCAGAGAATCGCATGCATACCATCAAGGCTGTTATGATGGCAACTCTTGGAGTGTAATTTATGGCAGGGCAGGAGAAAAAACGTAATCCGCGCAATGCTGCGCTGATTCTGGACCTGCTGCATATCGTGATCGGCATTCTTGTTGTTATCTGCGCCATCCTGGCGTTTTTGGATCCGGAGGGGAACAGTATTCTGTTCCCCGTGATTTTCTGGCTGGCCGCCGTGTTAAACGGTGTGATGGGCGGATTTCGGATCAGAATGAGCGGACACGACAGAAAGAAGCAGGCGGGGGGAGCGGCCCAGTGCCTGCTGGCAGTGATCCTGACGATACTGGGCGCGCTAAGTGCCATCAGCATCTGGAGGTAAAGATTGAAAAACGAAATTTTAAAATGTTTAAAAGAGACAGACGGCTATGTTTCTGGTCAGGAACTCTGTGAACGTCTCGGGGTATCCCGCACAGCGGTGTGGAAGGTGATCCGCCAGCTTGAAGCGGAGGGGTATGAGATCGAGGCAGTGCGCAACCGGGGGTACCGTTTACATGACAGCGCGGATATCTTAAATGAAGCAGAAATCCGCGCTGTATTAACTTCCGGCTGGCTGGGACAGAATGTAAAGTTTTTTGAAGAGATCGATTCCACCAACAATGAAGTGCGCCGCATGGCGGAGCAGGGCGCGCCGGAGGGTACTCTGGTGGTGGCAGAGATCCAGACGGCCGGAAAGGGCAGAAGAGGACGCAGATGGGATTCTCCCAAGGGCAGCGGGATCTGGCACAGCTTCCTGTTACGTCCGGAGTTTGCGCCGGAACATGCTTCCATGCTGACCCTTCTTGCGGCCATGGCTGTGCGGAAATCCGTGAGCGATGTAACCGGCCTGGAGTGTCTGATCAAATGGCCGAATGATATTGTGGTGAATGGCAAAAAAATCTGTGGGATCTTAACAGAGATGAGCACGGAGGAGGATTCCATCCGTTATGTGGTGGTAGGAATCGGCATCAATGCCAATACCCTGGACTTTCCGGAGGAAATCCGCGCTACGGCTACCTCCCTGGCCCTGGAGCTGGGGCATCCGGTCCACCGCGCGGCACTGATCAATGGCGTGATGTGTGCCTTTGAGGAATATTATGACATTTACCGTGAAACACTGGATATGAGCCGGCTGAAAGAAAGCTACAATCATGAACTGGTCAATGTTGAGCGGGAGGTAAAGGTGCTGGCGCCGGGAGGCGATTATACCGGAATTTCCCACGGAATCAATGACGCGGGCGAGTTGATTGTAGAGCTTGCGGACGGCACCATCCGGGAGGTCAATTCCGGAGAAGTGTCAGTAAGAGGAATTTATGGATATGTATGACGCAAAACAGCTGTATGACCGCTTAAAGGTTTCTGAGCGTGATGATGAGACACTGGATCTGGATGCCAGGCTGCGGGCCATGAATGGTCCGCTGCTTGCCTGGTATGAGGAACACGCCCGTATCCTTCCCTGGAGAGAAAACCCGGAAGGCTACCGTGTCTGGATCTCGGAGATCATGCTGCAGCAGACCAGGGTAGAAGCGGTCAAACCCTATTTTGAACGGTTTCTTGAGGCGCTGCCGGATGTGGCTTCGCTGGCATCTGTGGAGGATGACCGGCTGATGAAGCTCTGGGAGGGCCTCGGTTACTATAACCGGGCGCGCAATTTGAAAAAGGCGGCCGGAGTGATCATGGAGGAATATGGCGGAACGATGCCGGAGCAGTATGATGAGTTGTTAAAGCTTCCGGGAATTGGAAGCTACACGGCCGGGGCAGTGTCTTCCATCGCGTTCGGTCATCCGGTTCCCGCAGTTGACGGCAATGTACTCCGGGTTATTTCCAGAGTGACGGCCAGCCGGGAAGATATTTTAAAGGCTTCCACGAAAAGTGGATGGAGACCCATCTTCGGGGGACCATGCCGAAGGACCGGGCCAGTCATTTCAATCAGGGACTCATTGAGATCGGTGCCATCGTGTGTGTGCCAAATGGTGCGCCTCACTGCGCGGAATGTCCGCTTGAATCCATCTGCCTTGCAAAGCGCCATGATCTGATCGGGGAGATCCCGGTCAAGACACCGCCGAAAAAACGCCGTCTGGAAGATAAGACGGTCTGCATTCTGGAGTGCGGGGACCAGGTGGGCTTAAACAAGCGGGATGACAGCGGCCTTCTGGCATCCCTCTATGAGCTGCCGAACCGCGCGGGGCATCTCGCGCCGGAGGAGGTGCCGGAGGCTTTTGGCCTGGATCCGGGGGAGATTGTGGAGCTGGAGCCGGTTGGTCCGGCCAAACATATCTTCTCCCATGTGGAGTGGCACATGACGGGTTACCGGGTACGGTTAAAGAACGGAATCCCGAAAGCTTACATTGCGGCGGAAAAAGAAGATCTGAAAACGATTTATGCCCTGCCGAATGCCTTTGGCAGGTATACAAAGATGATAGAATGACGATAATGAAGAGAAGGAGGCTGGCAGCATCATATGGCTAAGAAAAAACAGATGCTTCTGATCATTAATCCGAGATCCGGAAGAGAGAAGATCCGCTTAAAACTTCTGGATATTCTGGATGCTTACACAGGTGCCGGGTATCAGGTGCAGGTGCATGTGACCCAGAAAGCCCTCGATGCCAGAGACGCGGTACTTAGGTATGGCGCGAAAAAGGATCTGATTGTGTGCAGCGGCGGTGACGGAACCTTAAATGAAGTGATCTCTGGCATAATGGAGCTTGAAAAACCGATTAGTCTGGGCTATATCCCTGCCGGTTCTACGAATGATTTCGCTTCCAGCTTAAAGCTTCCAAAGCAGATGATGCCGGCGGCCCTGAATGCCGTGAATGGCAGCCCCTACGCCATTGATATCGGACATTTTTGCGAAGACCGGTATTTTGTCTATGTGGCGGGATTTGGCGCATTCACGGAGGTTTCCTACCTGACGCCTCAGGACAAGAAAAACCTGCTGGGACATCAGGCCTATATTCTGGAAGGCGTGAAAAGCCTGGCCTCCATCAAATCCTATTCCATGAAGATTTCCTGTCCGGGAAGAAACACTGGAGGGGGAGTTTATTTATGGCATGGTGACAAACACAGTCAGTGTAGGTGGCTTTAAAGGCCTGGTAAACCAGAACGTGGCGCTCAATGACGGACTGTTTGAGGTGCTTCTCATCCGCACGCCCAAAAACACCGCTGGAGCTCAGCGGTATTGTGACCGGACTTTTGATGAGGGAAGAGGAAAACGGCGATCTGGTTTATAAATTTAAAACGAACGTGCTTACCATTCACGCACAGGAGCCGGTAGACTGGGTTCTGGACGGCGAATTTGGCGGAACCCGGACAGACGTGGTCATTCAGAATCTTCCACAGCAGATCATGATCCTGTGCCCGCCGGCATCAAGGGGTCAGACCAGAAAAAACAGAGAATAAAAACAGAGAATAATGAAAATAATTGTTGAAATCTGACGCTGGATATTATATAATGGTTTATTGTGTAGGCTTTCGTAAACCTTCAACTGAAAGGATGTTACTGTGGAAAAAGACGATTTTTTAGATAAGCTGAAAAGGCTGGTAGAAGTTGCCAAAACAAAGCATAATGCATTGGACATCACGGAGATCAATGACTTTTTTAAAGGGGAAAACCTTAGTCCTGAGAAGATGGAGCAGATATACAGCTTCCTCGAGGAGAAAAATATTGACGTAGTCCCTGTCATTGATGACGCTGCCCTTGCAGATGACAGTCTGCTTCTCGACGATGATGACGTCGATATGGACGACAGCTTCATGAAAGACTCCGAGGATATCGAGTTAGATGCGGTAGATCTGCTTGAGGGAATCGGAACCGAGGATCCGGTCCGCATGTATTTGAAGGAGATCGGTACCGTACCGCTGCTGACCACAGAGGAAGAACTTACGCTTGCAAAGCGCAAGGCAGAAGGCGATGAATATGCCAAAGAACGCCTGATTGAGGCAAACCTCCGTCTGGTAGTCAGTATCGCAAAGCGTTACACCGGACGCGGCATGAGCTTCCTTGACCTGGTTCAGGAGGGAAACCTGGGCCTTATCAAAGGTGTAGAGAAGTTTGACTATACAAAAGGATATAAGCTGAGTACATATGCGACTTGGTGGATCAGACAGTCTGTAACCCGTGCGCTCGCGGACCAGGCGCGTACGATCCGTGTACCGGTGCATATGGTTGAGACCATCAACAAGATGTCAAAGATGCAGCGCAAGCTGACTCTGGAGCTGGGCTATGAGCCGTCTGTGACAGAGCTTGCCGACGCCCTCGAGATGTCAGAAGACAAGGTTATGGAGATCATGCAGATCGCCAGAGAACCAGCTTCCCTGGAAACCCCGATCGGTGAGGAAGATGATTCCAATCTGGGTGATTTCGTAGCGGACAGCAATGTAGTGACTCCGGAAGGCAACGTTGAGAACGTTATGTTAAGAGAGCATATCGATTCCCTTCTGAAAGACTTAAAGGAGCGTGAGCGTCAGGTCATCGAACTGCGTTTCGGTTTAAAAGACGGTCATCCGCGTACCCTGGAAGAAGTCGGAAAAGAGTTTAACGTTACCCGTGAGCGTATCCGTCAGATCGAGGCAAAGGCCCTCAGAAAGCTGCGTAATCCGGTGCGGAGCAAACGCATCCGTGATTTCCTGTAAATGGAGATACTATGAACCGCAGAAATTATCAGCGCGAGCTGGAAGCAGTCATAAAAGAAAATGAGAGCAAGAGTCGGGTTCCCCGGCTCTTGTTGCATAGTTGCTGCGCGCCATGCAGCAGCTATGTACTGGAATATTTATCCGATTATTTTGAGATTACGGTATTTTACTATAATCCCAATATTTCTCCGGCAGAGGAATATGAAAAACGGGCAGCGGAGCAGCAGCATCTGATCCGTGAGCTGCCTGCGAAGCATCCCATTCATCTGGTGGTGGGAGCATATGAGCCGGAACGCTTTTACGCGGTAAGCCGCGGTCTGGAACAGGTGCCGGAGGGCGGGGAACGCTGTTTTCGGTGCTTTCGCCTGCGCCTAGAGGAGGCGGCGAAAATGGCGGCAGAGGGCGGATTCGATTACTTTGCCACCACCCTTACCATCAGTCCTTTAAAGAATGCCCAGAAGCTGAATGAAATCGGGGAAGAACTCTCTGAACTTTATAAAGTGGAGCATCTGCCATCTGATTTCAAAAAGAAAAACGGTTACAAAAGGTCGGTAGAATTGTCCGCACTGTACGGACTATACCGGCAGAATTATTGTGGATGCGTTTTCTCAAAGCGTGACGCCGAAGAGAGGCTTCATGATTCTTAAAAAGAGGATAGGTAGATTCTGGAAGAATCTTGACACTTTTCGTGATTTGTAATAAAATTTATAGAGATTTGAAATCAATTCTAAAGGAGACGTGAACTATGCTTAGTAAGAATTTAACAGTTGTAAATCCGTCCGGACTTCATTTAAGACCGGCAGGCGTTTTATCCCAGACTGCTATGAAATTCAAATGTGATGTTATCATCGAGTGCGGGGAGAAGAGAATCATCGCAAAGAGTGTATTAAACGTAATGGCAGCAGGCATCAAGTCCGGCACTGAGATTACACTGATCTGTGACGGTGAGGATGAGGCAGCAGCTATGGAGACCGTAAGCAAGGCAATTGAGAGCGGTCTTGGCGAAATGTAAGTCTTCTTTGAGCAGATAAAAGCAAACAAACTGTGAGGAAAAGGTACTCTTCGGAAGAATATTCCGGAAAGTACCTTTTTTCTGTGCAAAAAGGCTATGAAATCCTGTTTTTTTTCGTGAAAAACAAAAGAAAATAAATAAATTGACAATTTAACTTTCAAAAAAGGATTTACAAATGAAAAAATGTGTAGTATTATGCAGGAAAGATTACACAAGGAAATCGCGAGGGCGCGAAAATTCATTTTGAATTTTCGTGCCCTTTTTATTTCATTAGAAAGGAAATGATTTATGGACAGCGATCAGAGAACCTTAACAAAATCCCCAGACACACTGGATCACCAGACAAAAGCTCCGGGTCTTTATGATCCGAGCTTTGAGCATGACAACTGCGGTATCGGTGCCGTAGCCAATATCAAGGGTATTCCGAGCCACCGCACCGTGGAGCAGGCCCTTCACATTGTAGAAAATCTGGAACACCGCGCAGGTAAGGACGCGGAGGGAAAGACCGGAGACGGTGTCGGCATCATGCTGCAGATCTCCCACAAATTCTTTAAGAAAGTGACAAAGCCGCTGGGCATTGAGCTTGGCGAGGCCCGGGAGTACGGTGTCGGCATGTTCTTCTTCCCCCAGGATGAGCTTGCCAGAAATCAGGCAAAGAAGATGCTGGAGGTTATCGTCCAGAAGGAAGGACTGAAGTTCCTTGGCTGGAGAACCCTTCCGACCCATCCGGAGGAGATTGGTGACAAGGCCGTGGAAAAGATGCCTTACATTATGCAGGGCTTTATCGGAAAGCCTGCAGAGGTGGAAAAAGGATTGGACTTTGACCGCCGTCTGTATGTGGCACGTCGTGTATTTGAGCAGAGCAACGACGATACGTATGTCGTATCCATGAGTAGCCGTACCATTGTATACAAGGGTATGTTTTTGGTAAAGGAGCTGCGTCAGTTCTTTGAGGATCTGCAGGACCCGGATTACGAGTCCGCCATCGCAACCGTGCATTCCCGCTTCAGCACCAACACAAACCCGAGCTGGATGCGCGCCCATCCGAACCGTATCATCGTACATAACGGTGAGATCAATACCATCCGCGGCAACGTAGACAAGATGATGGCCCGTGAAGAAAACATGGAGACCAAGTTTTTCAAGTCCGACATGTACAAGGTTCTGCCGATCATCAGCCAGGAAGGTTCTGACTCCGCAATGCTGGATAACGCGTTGGAGTTCATGGTCATGAGCGGCATGGAGCTTCCGATGGCCGTGATGATCCTGATTCCGGCTCCGTGGCAGCATGACCGGTTCATGCCCCAGGAGGTCAGGGATTTCTACCGCTACTACGCAACCATGATGGAGCCGTGGGATGGCCCGGCCTCCATTGTATTCAGTGATGGAGATGTGATGGGTGCGGTTCTCGACCGCAATGGCCTGCGTCCGTCCCGTTACTACATTACGGATGATGACCAGGTGATCCTGGCTTCCGAGGTTGGCGCAATCGACATCGACCAGTCTCATGTGGTGAAGAAAGAGCGCTTAAGACCGGGCAAGATGCTCCTGATTGATACCGTGAAGGGTGAATTGGTAGGGGATGAAGAATTAAAGCTTCGCTACGCATCCCGTCAGCCCTATGGCGAGTGGCTGGATGTCCAGATGGTGGAACTCAAAGATCTGCCGATCCCGAACAAGGGAGTGCCGGAGCTTACAAAGAAGCAGCGCGCGCAGCTTCAGAAGACCTATGGTTATACCTATGAGCAGTACAAGACCATGATCCTTCCGATGGCATTAAACGGTGCTGAGGCAGTATCCGCCATGGGTGCGGACAGCCCGTTAGCCGTACTTTCCAAAAAGCATCAACCGCTGTTTAACTACTTCAAACAGCTCTTCGCCCAGGTAACCAATCCGCCGATTGATGCCATCCGTGAGGAGATCGTAACCTCCACCACGGTCTATGTCGGTGAGGAGGGCAATGTTCTGGAGGAGGCTCCGGAAAACTGCCACATCTTAAAGGTAGATAACCCGATCCTGACCTGCACCGATCTGTTAAAAATTAAATATATGAAGAAACCGGGATTCAAGGTGGAAGTGACCCCCGATTACCCTATTATAAGAATACTTCCCTGGCCAAGGCTATTGACCGCCTGTTCCTGGAGGTGGATCGTGCGCATCGTGATGGCGTGAACATCATCATCCTGTCTGACCGCGACATCGATGAGAACCATGTGCCGATTCCGTCCCTGTTAGCCGTATCTGCCCTCCAGCAGCATCTGGTAAAGACCAAGAAGCGCACTTCCATGGCACTGATCCTGGAGAGCGGAGAGCCGAGAGAGGTACATCACTTTGCAACCCTGCTTGGCTTTGGCGCAAGTGCCATCAACCCGTATCTGGCTCAGGAGTCGGTTCACTATCTGATTGAGTCCCAAGATGCTGGATAAGGATTATTACGCAGCGGTAAATGATTACAACTCCGCAGTCCTCCACGGCATTGTCAAGATCGCGTCCAAGATGGGTATTTCCACCATCCAGTCCTATCAGGGAGCCCAGATCTTCGAGGCCATCGGTATCTCCAAAGAGGTCATCGCCAAGTACTTTACCAACACCGTCAGCCGTGTGGGCGGTATCACTCTGGAAGATATTGCAAACGATGTGGATGTGCTGCATTCCACCGCATTCGATCCGCTGGGTCTGGATGTGGATCTGACCCTGGAGAGTGTGGGAAGCCACAAAGAGCGCTCCGGACAGGAAGAGCATCTTTACAATCCGCGCACCATCCATCTGCTTCAGCAGGCGGCATGGACCGGAAATTATGAGATCTTTAAAGAGTACAGCCATGTGCTGAATGAAGAAGAGCAGACCATCAATCTGCGCAGCCTCATTGACTTTAACTTTGATGAAAACGGCGGCATCCCGATTGATGAGGTTGAGAGCGTGGATTCCATTGTGAAGCGGTTTAAGACCGGTGCCATGTCCTATGGTTCCATTTCCCAGGAAGCCCATGAGACCCTGGCTATTGCCATGAACCGTCTGGGCGGCAAGTCCAACACCGGTGAGGGTGGTGAGAGCCTGGAGCGCCTGGTTCCGGGACCGAAGAACAACAACCGCTGTTCTGCCATCAAGCAGGTGGCATCCGGACGTTTTGGTGTAACTTCCCGCTACCTGGTAAGTGCCCAGGAAATCCAGATCAAGATGGCGCAGGGCGCGAAGCCTGGTGAGGGCGGACAGCTTCCGGGCGGAAAAGTATATCCGTGGGTAGCTAAGACCCGTCATTCAACAACCGGTGTCGGCCTGATCTCCCCGCCGCCGCATCACGATATCTACTCCATCGAGGATCTGGCACAGTTGATTTACGACTTGAAGAACTCCAACACCAGAGCAAGAATCTCCGTCAAGCTGGTATCGGAAG
>ENA-OQHL01001097-OQHL01001097.1-human-gut-metagenome-genome-assembly--contig:-NODE-1097-length-15205-cov-16.779812_pt1 | contig 15205 bp, 16 predicted proteins | sample MGYA00242565_ERZ504723 | MGnify/ENA primary metagenome ERZ504723 (study PRJEB26092, sample SAMD00036211) | human gut metagenome | host: Homo sapiens | study: EMG produced TPA metagenomics assembly of... | reverse complement strand
AAAAACTTTAATGCCATGGTCTGAAGAACTGCCGGATCACTGTCGAAAAACTAAATCAAGGTAAAGCTCAGTGCCAGCCTTCGGGCTGGCATATCTTTTTCGGGAGGACGAGTTATTTACCATATACGAAAAAAGTTGCTTCATAATGTTTACAAACTGGAGCAAATAAGCTAGTATATACATGATATTGTTGGGCTAAGGCTAAATGCTGTTTTAATAGGCCATAAGTCACAAAAATATGTTAAGTATCATTACAAACGGAATGTATATAACTGGCAATGTCTACTCAACAAAATCAGTTGAGGTCTGATGGTCTATGGTGGAGTTGAATATACATACAAATATAAGCATTTTTGCATAAATATGCGCCGGAGAAATGAGAAAGAAGATGCAACTGATTTTGTTGAGTGAACCTGTCTGGATAAAGATATGTAGGAAAATAGACGAAATATCGAGAAAAGTATTGATTGCTGGGGTAATTGGATACGACAGCATAAGAAAACATTTAGCCGAGTGTGAGCGGCAAAAGGAAAAAGAAATACTATCTGTGAAGAGCAGATGTGTACATAGATATAAAGAAGTAGAGGGGACAATATTGGTTGGAGAACATTATGAAAGATAAATTTGCAGTGTCTATGTTCGGACAAAAAAGACTGTCCCGTGAGGGCGGGATAGAGATTGTTGTAAAAGAACTGTGCACCAGAATGGCACGAGATGGATGTCAGGTTACCTGTTACAACAGATCTGGTCATCACGTGAGTGGTGCAGAGTATGACAATAAAATTGAATATGATGGAATCCGACAGAAATTTGTTCCAACCATTGAAGGAAAAGGTCTTGCAGCGGTGAGTTCCTCTTTCTTTGCAGCCTTGTACAGTGCTTTCGGAAAATATGACGTGGTACATATCCATGCAGAGGGACCGGCCTTTTTCTCGTGGCTGCCAAAGATGTTTGGGAAAAGAGTTGTGGTTACCATTCACGGCATAGACTGGCAACGTGAGAAATGGAAATCAGGGTTCGGTTCAAAATTCATTAGACAGGGTGAAAGAAATGCCGTAAAGTATGCGGATGAAATTATTGTACTAAGCAAGGGCGTTCAGGACTACTTTAAAGATACCTATGGTAGGGAGACACGCTTTATTCCCAACGGTGTGAATCGACCAGAGATTAAAGAAGCAAAATTGATAACAGAAAAATTTGGTCTAACAAAGGATTCCTACATATTGTTCCTCGGTCGTTTGGTGCCAGAAAAGGGCATTCGATATCTGGTTGAGGCATTTAAAGATATCAAAACAGATAAAAAATTGGTTATTGCTGGTGGCTCTAGCGATACGGATTCTTTTATGGTGGAATTGAAAGAGCTGGCAAAGGATGATAATAGAATCATTTTTACCGGATTTGTTCAGGGGCAGATGCTTGATGAATTATATAGCAATGCGTATATTTACACATTACCTTCTGATCTGGAGGGAATGCCCTTGAGCCTGCTAGAAGCTATGAGTTATGGCAATTGCTGTTTGGTTTCTGATATTCCAGAGTGCGCTGAGGTTGTGGAAGATAAGGCATTGATTTTCCAAAAGTCGAATGTAGAGGACTTGCAAGAAAAATTGCAAGATGCCTGTGACCATCCTGAAATGGTTATGGAAATGAAGAAGCATGCAGCTGACTTTATCTGTAAAAAATACAACTGGGATGAAGTCGTAAAGGAAACGATGAAACTGTACAGGAGAAAACAATAGATGAGAGTATTGATAATAAATAAATTTCTGTACCGAAACGGCGGATCAGAAACGTACATATTTAAGCTGGGTGAGGCACTGGAGCAGCACGGACACGAAGTTCAGTACTTCGGTATGGAACACGAAGGCCGCTGCGTGGGCAATCGTGTCAATGCTTATACATCTGATATGGACTTCCACGGTGGCAGCAAACTGAGCAAGTTGACCTACCCGATCAAGACCATCTACAGCAAGGAAGCACGGGTGCAGCTGAGAAAAGTTCTGGACGACTTCAAGCCAGATGTCTGTCACTTGAACAACTTCAACTACCAGCTGACACCTTCCATCATCCTGGAAATCGTGAAGTGGCGCAAGGAGGCCGGAAGAGATTGTAAGATCATCTTCACGGCACATGACTACCAGTTGGTCTGCCCGAACCACATGCTGAACAATCCGAACACGCACCAGAACTGTGAGAAGTGCCTCGGTGGCCATTTCGTGAACTGCATGAAAGGCAAGTGCATTCACGGTTCCACGGCGAAGTCGGCCATCGGCATGATGGAAGCCGAGTTCTGGAAGTGGAAGGGTACCTATAAGTACATTGACATCATGATCTGCTGCTCGGAGTTCATGAAGAGCAAGATGGACAGCAATCCTCTGTTTGCAACAAAGACCGTGGCAATGCACAACTTCATCGATAAGGTGGAGTGGAAAGAGACTCCGAAGAAGGATTACGTCCTCTACTTCGGCCGCTTCTCGGAGGAGAAGGGTATCGGCACGCTCATCAAGGTATGTAAAGAACTGCCGGATGTGCAGTTCATCTTCGCCGGTACTGGTCCTCTGGAAGGGACAGTAAATGGTATTAAGAACATCAAGAACGTTGGTTTCCAGAAAGGCGAGGCACTGGAAAAGCTCATCCGTGAGGCACGGTTCTCCATCTATCCGTCTGAGTGGTATGAGAACTGCCCGTTCTCCGTGATGGAATCCCAGATGTACGGCACGCCGGTGCTGGGAGCGAACATTGGTGGCATTCCGGAGCTGATTCAGGTCGGTAAGACCGGCGAGTTGTTTGAAAGCGGTAACGGGAAAGATTTGAAGAGAAAGATCGAGAAGCTCTGGGGTGATAAGAAGCGGTGTGCGGAGTACAGTGCGAACTGCAAGGACATCAGCTTCGATACCATTGATGAGTATTACGAGAAAATTATGAAGGTGTATCAGTAAGTTACAGGAGGAAAAACAATGATTGTAACAGTGCTGACCCCCACATTTAATCGGGGGGGGTCACTGAATAACCTATATCAGTCATTACAGAAGCAGACAATAAAGGATTTTGAGTGGCTTCTGGTTGACGATGGAAGTACAGATGACACTAAAAACATAGCAGAGGAAATGCGGGAAAAAGCCGAGTTTCCGATGCGGTACATATACAAAGAAAACGGTGGCAAGCACACGGCACTAAATGTTGGTGTGAAGCAGATAACCTCGGAACTGACCTTTATTGTTGATTCTGATGATACGCTTGTGCCGGACGCAATTGAAACGATTCTTCAGTACCACAAAAAGTACGGGGAGAAAAAAGACCTGTGTGGTTATTCTTTCCTAAGAAGATTCCCGGACGGAAAAATCAACGGAAAGCCATTTGAGCCGGATGAGAAAGTGGGAACATACATTCAATGTCGAATCAATGCGGACGATACGCAGGCGGACAAGGCAGAAGTTTTTTATACAAGATGCCTGAAAGAGTTCCCATTCCCGGAGTACAGAAATGAAAAGTTTCTGGGAGAGGATCTCGTGTGGATTCGGATGGCCTTGAAGTACCAGATGGTTCATATAAATAGAGCAATCTATGTAGGCAACTACTTAGAAGATGGGCTGACGAAGAACAGAAGAAAAAACAATATCCGTTCACCATACGGATGTATGGAACGAGCAAAGGAGTTCATGCGGCCTGAATTGAAGCTGAAATACCGATTGAAGGGTGCGGTTCAATACCTTGTTTATGGAAAATTTGCAGGAGAAAAGCAACTTATAGCAAAGGCTCCATACAAGGGATTGGCTGTGTGTGCAGCATTGCCCAGTATGCTTGTTTATCACAGATGGTCAAAAAGTGTCTGACGGTCTGAGAGGATAAGTGGTCATGTCGTTTTCTTTGGAAACAGAGGAATGATATGGCGATTTATATGTTATTCGATAACCCAGCGGATAAACAGAATATGACATTTCTGAACGGCTATGAAACAGCCAAGATTCGGCAGATTTATCCTCCACAGAAATGTAATTCCACCAAAGAAATGCTGGCAGCTTGCAAGGATGTGATCAAGCAGTCGACGGAGGGTGACACTATCATCTGCTGGTACGACTTCATGGCAGTATTGTGCTGGTGGTTGTGTAAATTAGAGTTCAAAAATAGAAAAATCATTGCGCTGAATATATTACTCAAAGATAAAGCAACTACTAAGAACAAAGTGGCGAAGCTCTTATACAAGCCGGTTCTGAAATCAAAAAAGGTTCAGGCGACTGTGACCTCTAAGAAGTACGGTGAGCATTTGAACGAAATGCTCGGAATCCAGAAGCAGTACACGCTGCTGCATGACACCTATCATGGTGGTTACAGCATTGAATATGAAGGAAAAGTTAATCCGAATACCGTGTTCTGCGGCGGCCGGAACGGTCGCGACTGGGAGCTTTTGATTAGAATTGCACAGGCGATGCCGGAAGTTACATTCAACTGTGTTATGCCGAAGGATAAGTATGAAGAGTACAAAGAGAACTTTGGCAAAAATATGGTGGTGAAGTCTGATATTCCTGAGCAGGAATTCCTTGAGTTCATGTGTCAGTCACAGTTGGTAGTTACACCGTTGGATACGGAAGCACCGGCTGGATTGATTGCTTTTTATCAGGCAGCCGCCAATGGGAAGATGGCGATTATGTCGGATACGGTAACTACACAGGAGTATTTCGCTGATGGCAGAGGTGCTTTGTGTGGCAAGGATATAGAAGACTGGAAAAATAAAATTCAGTACTATTTGCAGAATAGAGAAGAAGCTGACGTTAGTGCGGCAAAGTTTAAGAGTTTCCTTGAACGTGAGTGTTCTGAGGAGAAATATGCAAAGATATTGTGGGAGATGCTTGCGGGATGAAAGAGAGATATGAGGGAATAGATGGCTTGAAGGCCTATGCCATATTGGGAATTGCACTGATGCACGTCCTCGCAAATGGAGAATATGGGATAGGAGGATTTGTGTTTGAACGGTTAATACCATCATTCACAAACCTCGTTTTCCTTTTTATGATGGTTAGCGGTTTTGGTATGTGCTGCGGCTACTACCAGAAATTTAAGGATCAGAAAATCGGTGTGGGAGAGTTCTACACCAAAAGGTACAGCAAAATCTGGCCATATTTCGCATTGCTCTGTGCGCTGGACTTTGTAATGTCGCCAAGTAGAAGTGCGCTGTATGAGGTTTTTGCAAACCTGACACTCTGTCAAGGACTCTTGCCGAATATGAATATATCGGTTATAGGTGTGAGTTGGACGCTGGCAGTGATTTTTGTGTTTTACTTGCTGTTTCCGTTTTTCTGCTTCCTGCTGGAAAACAAGAAACGCGTATGGTTGGCATTTATCTGCGCTGCAATCTATAACTTTGTGTGCAGTACATATTTCTTTGATGAAAGCCACATTGCAGATAGAGTGGCAGTGAATTTTAGTGCAAGGACAAACATTCTGTACTGTGCAATCTATTTTATCGCCGGGGGTCTGATTTTCCTCTATCGGAAGGAACTGGTCGAGTTTGCATCAAAGTACAAGGTCATCGCCGGAGCGGTCCTGCTGATTGCCACGGTTGCGTATTTTGCGTTAGGCGGTTCTACACTCACGATGCTGTTCTTTTGTGTGGCAGCACTGGTCTATACCCTCGGATGTAAGTGGGGGGGGGTACTGGTCAATCCAGTCGCCAAGTTCATCGGCGGTATCAGCTTCGAAATTTATCTGTGCCACATGGTAATTTATCGTGTGCTTGAGAAGCTGCGCCTTGTTCATCTATTTGGAAATGGTCTGCTGGCATATATCTTCACAGCGATTGCAGTCATCTGTGGTTCAGTTGTGTTCTCGGTATGTGCCAAGTGGTTCTTAAACAAAGTCGAAACATTCTTAAAAGAGAGAGTAAACAATAGGAGAGTTAATCATGTCTGAAGAAAAGAAATTAAATGGTACTGTCATCGTCACTTACCGTTGCAACGCTCGTTGCTCTATGTGCAACCGATATAAAGCACCTTCCAAGCCGGAAGAAGAAATCAGCATCGAGACCATCAAGAAGCTGCCGAAGATGTACTTCACCAACATCACCGGCGGTGAGCCGTTCATCCGCACGGATCTGAAAGATATTGTGCGCGAACTGTATAAGAAGTCTGACCGTATTGTTATTTCCACGAATGGTTTCTTCACGGATCGTATCGTTGATCTGTGCAAAGAGTTCCCGCAGATTGGTATTCGTATCTCTATCGAAGGTCTGGAGCAGACCAACAACGAAATTCGTGGTCTGCAGAACGGCTACCAGCGTGGTTACGGTACGCTGAAGAAGCTGCGTGAGATGGGCATGAAGGATGTCGGCTTTGGTATGACCGTTCAGGATAAGAACGCACCTGACCTGGTTCCGCTGTACAAGATTTCCGATGAGATGGGCATGGAGTTTGCAACTGCCTCTCTGCACAACAGCTTCTATTTCGTTGAGGCCAAGAACATCATCCACGACCGTCCGATGGTTGCAAAGAACTTCGAGAACCTGGTCAACGAACTGCTCCGCAGCAACAGCCCGAAGAAGTGGTTCCGTGCTTACTTTAACCATGGTCTGATCAACTACATCTACGGCCAGAAGCGTCTGCTGCCTTGCGACATGAGCTTTGATACCTTCTTCATTGATCCGTATGGCGATGTTATGCCTTGCAATGGCACCAAGGATAAAGAGGTCATGGGCAACCTGAACAACCAGACTTGGGATGAGCTGTGGAACAGCCCGGAGGCCGAGAAGGTTCGTGCAAAGGTTCGTTGCTGCGACCGTGACTGCTGGATGATCGGCAGCGTAAGTCCTGCGATGCACAAGTACATCTGGAAACCTGCTACCTGGGTTCTGGTACACAAGTTCAAGGCACTGTTCACCAAGCATCCGTACAGCATGTATGAGCTGAAGATTTGCCGTGATTATCGTGCTGGCAAAGTCACTAAGGAAGACCTGGACAAGTGTAGCACCTGCGATATAAACTGTGTGATCAACAACGGTCTGAGTGAGGCAAGTAAAGAGCAGCTGAAGCATAAGACCGGCGAGGAAATTGTGGATGCTGATATCGCACGGCAGATGGAGACGAAGTAATGGTAAAGGCAGCAGTAAAATCTTTCATTGGAAAAGTCCAGGCGAAGCGGTTTCAGGTGCAGGTAGGAAAAAATGTTTACATTGGAAAGCATTGCGCCTTAAAAGGGAAAAGCAATATTGTCTTGGAAGATGGTGTGACAGTACGCCCCTATACCCAAATCTGGTCGGGGGGGGACGGCAAGAATTGGTATGGGCTCCGAAATTGGTGAGAGATGCAGAATTTCTATAGCCAACTCTCTGGAAATTGGAGAGAAAGTACTCCTCTCGCCAAATGTGTACATAACTGATTGTGATCATGAATACCGCAACATAAAGATTCCGGTGATTGATCAAGGAATTGTACAAAGAGGTCAGAGAGTTTCCATTGGAGAAGGTTCTTACATTGGAATCAATGCAGTGATAGTAGGCAATGTGAAAATTGGGAAGCATTGCGTTATTGGGGCCAATTCAGTGGTTACTAAAGATGTGCCGGACTATTGCGTAGCTGTTGGAAGTCCGGCGAGAGTGATAAAGAATATAGCGAAAACAGAGTGAGGAAAATGCGATGAACGAGATACCACATATCATGCATTACTGTTGGTTTGGTGGAAAACCATTGCCGGAACAGTATAAAAAGTATGTTGAAACATGGAAGAAAAACTTTCCAGACTATAAAGTGATAAAATGGGATGAAAATAACTTTCCGATTGAACAGTACAGTTACGCAAAAGAAGCTATGCAAGCAGGAAAGATGGCTTTTGTAAGCGATGTTGCTCGAATTCATGCTTTATATGAATATGGTGGTCTCTATTTTGATACAGATGTTGAAGTATTAAAAAACTTTTCAGAGCTCTTGAAAGAACAAGGTGCAGTTCTTGGAACTGAAGATGAGAAAAAAACAATAGGAACTGGATTTATGGCTTTTGTGCCAAAGCATGAGATATGTTCTAAAATGCTGGAATATTATAAAAATAATAGTTTTGCAGATCAGAGCAGTACAATGTCAAACACACAGATTTTAGCACATCTACTACGAGAAAACTATGGTGTTGAACCGCTAGAAAAAAGTACAAAAATTTTAATGATGTAACAGTATATCCATCGAGATATTTTACAGCCTACAATGGAGTGACTGGAAGAACTGAAATTACTAAAGATACTTGCTGCATTCATCATTTTGGGGCATCGTGGCTAAGTCCTACACGTAGATTTAAAGATAAAATCAAAACACTTATAAACAGAATTATCTAGAGTAGTAGGTGGGTTGTTAATATCTGAAAAAGTAAAAGGAAAGAAGTGGTTTGATAAATGACAGAAGAGCTTATTTCTGTAGTTGTTCCTATATATAAAGTTGAGAAATTCCTTCCTACTTGCATAGAGAGTATTATAAGACAGTCGTACAGAAATTTGGAATTAATTTTGGTAGATGACGGATCACCAGACTCATGTCCATCAATTTGTGAAAAATATAAGCAGGTGGATTCGAGAATTAAAGTGATTCACAAAAAAAATGGGGGGCTATCTGATGCGCGAAATGCAGGTTTAAAGATTGCAAAAGGAAAATGGATTACCTTTATCGACTCGGATGACTATGTAGGAGCTGATTTTTTAAGAGTATTGTATACAGTCGCTGTGTTGAATGAAGCTGATATTAGTATTTGTGATTATAGCGCGGTACTGGATAATAATGGACTGGAAAAACCAGAAACATCAAAATTAGAATTGAGTAACATAAAATGTTTAGAAAGCATGTATCATCCTAAAATTCATGGAATGGAATTTGTCGCATGGGGAAAGCTGTATAAAACAACATTATTTAAAAAGAATAACATTGAGTATCCAGTTGGAAAAATACATGAAGACATATTTACAACATATAAACTGATATATGCAGCAGCTAAAGTAGTGTTCTCAAATTATATAGGCTATTTTTACAGGATACGTAAAGATAGTATTATGACATCTGACTTTAATTTAAAAAGACTTGATGTACTTGATGCAAGAGCAGAAGCATGTGATTTCTTCTTGAAGAAAAATGAAATGGATATGTTTAATCTTGCCATCAATGCATATTTACGAGAGTTTATAATTTTGTATTCAGAAGTAACTGGGTGTAAATCTGATTTCAATTTGAATAAGGAAAAAAATAAATTGATGCAAAGATATAACGCTGCAATTAAGGAATATATAAAGATGTCAACCATGGATATAAAGCATAGAATGCTTTATAAAATGTTTGCAGTGTTCCCAGCGAAAATATATCGGAAGATTTTACGATAGTTGAAGGGAAAATGTTAATAATGGAAAGGGTTATATGATTGACGAGTATAAAGCAACTTTAAATTCGTTAGTAGGAAAACATTATTATGAATAAAATAGTAATATCTCAAAAAAATGCATGGAAAATATTATTCTTTTTGTGCGCGATTGTAGCTTTAAATGTTCCGGGAAGTATTTTTTATAATGATTATTCGGAAAAACTGGTAGTCTTATTAGGCATGATAGAAATCGCAATTACTGGGTTGATTTGTGTAAAGAGCAATAAAGTAAATTCTCTTCTTGCAACGGGTGTTGCGGAGTTTGTTACACCTTTTTTTGCTGTCACAGTTATCTCATGTGTTTCAGCAGCTGTTATACATCAAACATCCAATGTTAGTGATATTACACAGTCTTTTATTAGAGCTATACAGATTGCAGCTGTGTTTATAATTGCCTATAATGCAGTGAAAAAATTTGAAAAAGTATCTTTAGACATATTATTGGCCGCGGGATGTGTTTCGTATGCGACAGTTGTTTTGTGTGTTATAAGTGGGAAATTGGATGTTTCACGTTTAGAATCACATGGATTTATTGAAGCAACTGGACTGTTATTTATCTATTATTGTCTTAGTAGATCGTATTCATTAAGGCAAAAACTAGCAAGATGTTTACTTTGTGCCACCATTTTATTACTTGGAGGAAAGCGAGTAGCATGGATTGGAATTGCATGGTCGTTATTTGTTTATTTTTTATTCTTTAAGATTAAAGAAAGAAAAGATAGAATTATAAAAATAACAATGATTTCTTATTTTGCAGTGGCTTTTATTTATTTGATTTTGATAAAAAATGGTTATTTTTCATTGATATTAGCTCGTTTAGGTGTACCTGATAATATGCGCCTTAGTTTCTGGAATTTCTTTAGAGATTCATACGAATTATCACCATTTTATCTGGGAAGAGGAATTCAGTATACTGACAATAGAATGATATTGTCTTCGACCAAAGGCGCATTGAGAATTACCAATAATGTAGGTATCCATAATGATATTCTTCGTACATATATTGGTTGGGGGTTTATACCATTTTTATATTATTACTATAATTTGTTTGTCCTCAATTTGAAGAAAATCAAAAGAAAATTTAATAATGCAAATATATGGCTGTATTTTGCCATAGTAAGTTATTGCTTTGTGAATTATATGGTGGATTATATGATCACTTATATTCCATTTAACATATGTTTATTTATAATTTGTTTATTGATTAATATTGAAGAACAATAATCTCTTTGATGACATCTTATTGAAGCAAACTTTGAGTATTAGTTCTAAAAGCTAAAATATCTAATTTGATGGAGATTAAATGGAAGTAAAAGATAGAGAAAAATCATTGATAAAAAATACAGGTATATTAGCAATTGGCACGTTGGCATCTAAAGTCTTTTCGTTTTTTCTGCTACCATTGTATACCGCAGTTCTTACGACGGAGGATTATGGCACAGTAGATGTATTGCAAACGGTAGCACTTTTTGCCATGCCATTTGTTACATTACAGCTTTGTTCTGCAGTATTTCGATTTATTATTGAGAAGAAGGAAGATTTAGAAAAAACTACTGTAATTACAACAGGAATTTTCGTTGAATCTGTAAATGTTATTCTATTTTCATTTGTTGTATGGATTTTAAATTTTAAATTTAATATTCAGTATTGTGAACTGTTTATATTAAACTTTGTATCTTCGGCTTTATTAGAAATCGTTCAAAACATTATAAGAGGATTCGGCAATAATGGAACCTATTCAATCATGAGTTTTATCATGACGGTAGTTTCGCTTATCTCTAATGTTGTCATGATTCTTTTTATGGGAATGAAAGGCGATTCCATTTTAATTGCATCGACGATAGCCGCCTTAATTGCTGCCGTATTTGGAATTTACAAACAAAAATTATGGAGGTACCTGAAACTTTCGACATTTTCACTTCAAGAACTAAAGAAAATGTTAAAGTACAGCCTTCCGTTGATTCCTAATGCGATATCCTGGTGGATTGCGAATACATCTGATCGTCTGTTGATTCGTTATTTTATTGGTGCAAGCGGAAATGGAATTTATGCGGCAGCAAATAAAATTCCATCTATATATACAACAATATTTAACGTATATAACATTGCGTGGATTGAATCGTTGTCAAGAAGTGTTGGTGATAAGAAACAGGATGAGTTTATAAATAGTATGTTCGAGAAGAGTATTCGTTTATTTGCGTGCATATGCATTGGAATTATATGCTGTATGAGCCTCTTTTTCAATATGCTAATTGGTGAGGCGTACCATTCTGCATATGCACACGTATATATTCTTCTTATTGCTATTTTCTTTAATTCGATTTGTTCATTGTTGGGCGGAATATTCACCGCATACAAAGAATCTGGAATAATTGGAAAAACAACGGTAATTGGTGCGGTTGTTAATTTTATAGTGAATTTTGTGTTTATTAAATTTATTGGGCTCTATGCGGCATCAATGTCTACACTTATCTCTTATGTTGTTATTGTCTGCGTAAGAACAAAGAATGTAAAGAAATTTATGAAGCTGGTATACCCGAAAGAATTTCTTATTCAGGCGAGTATAGCTCTTATTGTGGTATCTATAGGATATTATATGAGAGTAATGTGGGTTAATATTTTGATCCTATTTTTTCTATTTTTGTGGTGTGCCTACAGTAACAAAGAACTAGCAAAAACAATTGTTGAACCAATTTTAAATAGGCTTGGAAGAAAATATGAAAAATAAAGTAATAATTAAGATTAAGAAAAAACTATATAATGTGGTTGCACTCCCGGCTTTAAAAAATTTGTTTAGAATTTTACCAATAGCAAAGAATAAAATTGTATTTGATAACTTTTGTGGAAAAGGCTATGGAGGAAATCCCAAATATATTGCGGAAGCCATTTCGGTGTCTAATGTTAAAGGTCTTGATATGATTTGGCTTGTTGATAATTTCATGCCTGATGAAGAAAGAAAGCTATTTCCCAATAATATTAGGCTGGTTGATAATGAGTCAATTAGAGGATTGTTTGAACGTGCTACTGCGAAAATTTGGGTTGATAATGTTAGACACTATCATCCAATCAAGAAAAGAACTGAGCAGATTTATCTGCAAACATGGCATGGAAGTATGGGAGCTAAAAGAATAGAAAAGGATGCAGAAAATCTACTTCCAAAAGAATATGTTAAAGAGGCAAAGTATGATGGTTCGATTACAGACGCAATTATTGCGGATAATTATTTGCAAGAGCAGATATATTTGCGTGCATTTTGGTTAAATCCTGATACTGAAATCTTGCGATTTGGGTTTCCCCAAAATGATGTAATAGAAAGAGATAAAAATAATTCGTCCAAAATTGACTGCTTAAAGAATACACTTTTTATCAATAGTCAGATTTATTATGTGCTTTATGCACCCACTTTTAGGGATGATTTTTCAACGGAAGGCTATAATATCGATTTTGAAAGAGTTATTAAAGCGTTTGAAATTAGAATGAAGAAAAAAACGAAAATAATTATTAGACTTCATCCTAATGTAGCATTTCAAAAGGAAAAAATTCGTTTTTCGGAAAATATTTTAGATGGTACTGATTATCCTAATATGCAGGATTTGGCTTTGGTTTGTGATGCTGTTATTTCTGATTATTCTTCGACATTATTTGATTTTTCAATGCTTGCTAAACCAGCTTTCGTGTGTGCATTGGACTACAAGGAGTACGAAGAGAAAAGGGGATTCATTCCAGAGTTTTATGAATTTCCATTTCCATTTGCAACAAGTAATAATGAATTGATCAATGTGATTCAGAAATATGATGAAAAAGAATATAAAGACAATATTAGCTCTTTTTATTCCAAATATCCAACATATTGTGATGGCCATTCGTCAAAGCGTGTATGTGATTGGATACTAAATCATATAGTTTAACAACTATGAGGTACTGCTGTGTATTCAGTGGATTTATTTTTATATAATTGAAAGGAAGAAATATGTCTATTATTGCAATCTTAACAGCTGGTGGTACAGGAACGAGAACACACCAAGATTTACCCAAACAGTTCATTACAGTGGAGAATAAGCCTATAATCATTTATACATTAGAAGCATTTCAGCAACATCCCAGTATTGATGAAATATATGTTTCTTGTCTTGATGGATGGAGTGCTGTGCTGGAAGCATATGCAAAACAGTTTAATATTACTAAACTTAAAAGGATTGTTACTGGCGGTGCGACTGGTCAAGAGTCGATATACAATGGATTAAAGGCAATTAAGCAGGATCATGAATCAACAGATGACATTGTAGTGGTTATCCATGATGGAAATAGACCGATGCTTCCTCAAGATGTCATTACGGATAATCTTGTTAAGCAAGAAAAGTATGGGTCTGCAGTTACAGTTATTCCAACCACAGAAGTTGTATTTGTATCCAAGGATGGTATTGAATCTGATGCAGCACTAAATAGAGATGAATTGTGGAGAACTCAAACACCGCACTCTTATAGATTTAATGAACTTTGGGATACACACAAAAGAGCTATTGCTGATGGCGTTAGTAATATGGCGGCATCGTGCTCATTGATGCAAAAGTACGGTTACACTACTTATTTTTCTAAAGGATCAGAAAAAAATATTAAGATTACTACAGTTGAGGATATCGAAATTTTTAAGGCATTGCTGAGCGCAAAGAATGATGACTGGATTAAAAAGTAAGGGAGAGACAAATGAGACTTTTAGAATCCAAGAGGTATAGAGATGATTTAAAAAAAGCAATTTCAAATACCGATCTAAGTGAATTGAATAATAAGAGTATTTTTATTACTGGAGGACTTGGCTTAATTTGCTCTACGATTGTTGATGTGCTACTTATTGGGTGTAATGCAACAATTTATGTGGGTGCGAGAAGTGAACAACATTTTGGGGAAAGGTTTGGTGGTATCGATGCAGTAAAATATGTTCACTACGATGCTCTTTCTGATTTCGACTTTTCATTTAATCCAGATTATATAATTCATGGTGCAGGACTTGCTAGCCCTGATCTTTATACTTCGATGCCGGTAGAAACACTTTTATCCAACCTTAATGGTGTTCAGGTCTTGCTTAAATATCTAAAAAGCAGAAATTCCGGTAGATTGCTTTATGTTTCATCAAGTGAAGTATATGGTAAAAAAAGGACAGAAAAGCCTTTTGTAGAGGGAATATATGGCGAAGTAGATATAGATAGCATACGATCCTCTTATGTAATTGCAAAAAGAGCAGCAGAAATGATGTGTAAAGCATACTCCTCTGAGTATAATGTTGATACAATAATTGTAAGACCGGGTCACATATATGGGCCTTCGGCCAAAAGAAATGATCGGAGAATTTCATCAGATTTTGCTTTTAAAGCGGCGCATGGTGAAAAACTTGAAATGAAAAGCAGTGGATTACAAAAAAGATCATACTGCTACTCGGTAGATTGTGCCATTCAGATTTTGACTGCTTTGATGAAGGGTGAAAAAGGCCAAGCATATAATGTTGGACATGATGATGTCATAACAATTAAGAAGATGGCAGAAATATATGCAGATGCAGGCTCGGTTACTTTGACAGCAACAGAGCCAACTGAAGATGAAGTGAAGGCTTTCAACCCTATGAAGAATTCAGCATTGGATAATAGTAAATTGAAAAATTTGGGATACAAAGATACTTTTTCCGTAAATGAAGGATTAAGACACACTGTTGAAATCCTTAAAGAAATAGCAGGGGATGGCGATTAAAAACGATCCGCTTGCTGTAGAATAATTGCGGTTGACTATAGACATGAGTGAGGACATAATCTTGAGAGTAGAGTAGAGCAGAGCAGAG
>ENA-OQHL01001094-OQHL01001094.1-human-gut-metagenome-genome-assembly--contig:-NODE-1094-length-15248-cov-3.031347_pt1 | contig 15248 bp, 13 predicted proteins | sample MGYA00242565_ERZ504723 | MGnify/ENA primary metagenome ERZ504723 (study PRJEB26092, sample SAMD00036211) | human gut metagenome | host: Homo sapiens | study: EMG produced TPA metagenomics assembly of... | reverse complement strand
ATCTCCGGTCCCGCAAGCGTGCTAGAAAACATGGTCCGCTTCCCGGGCGATCGTGGATCCGACTACATTGACGATCGCTAACGTCTTAACCCCATGGGCCTTCGCCTCCGGAGCGCCGCAAGACTATCCGCCGTCTCTCCAGACTGGCTTACGATGATCACAAGAGAATTCGGCGCAAACAGCATTCTCCGGTAACGGAACTCCGACGCAAGCTCCACGCGAACCGGGATCTGCGCCAGCTCCTCGATCACATACTGGGCCGCAACACCAACATGGTACGCGGAGCCACAGGCAACGATATAGATCTGCTGCAGCTTCTGGATCTCTTCCTCCGTGATTCCTACTCCGCCAAGATCGATCTTACCATCCCGGACAACCGAATTTACTGTATCACGGACCGCTTTCGGCTGCTCATGGATCTCCTTCATCATAAAATGCTCAAAGCCCGCTTTCTCCGCAGCTTCCGCATCCCACTGGATCTCCACCAGATCTTTCTCGATCTCATCGCCGTCCAGATTGTAGAACGTTACATTTCCCTTCTGCAGACGGCAGAGTTCCATATTTCCAATATAATAAACATTTCTTGTGTATTTTAAGATCGCCGGAACGTCCGACGCGACAAACGATTCGCCGTCCGCAACACCGATGATCATCGGGCTGTCCTTTCTCGCCGCATAGATCTCTTCCGGATAGTCCCTGAACATGATAGCCAGTGCGTAAGAACCGCGGATCCGCACCATTGCATGGTTAATCGCGTCCACCGGCGTATGCTCATACTTCTTATAGTAATAATCGATCAGCTTGATTGCAACCTCTGTATCCGTATCAGAATAGAAGTTATATCCCTTGTGCTGCAGCTTTTCCCGGAGTTCCTGATAATTCTCGATAATTCCATTATGGACACCAACTACATTCCGATCATCACTGCAATGCGGATGCGCGTTCAGCTCACTCGGTTCCCCGTGTGTCGCCCAGCGGGTATGCCCGATTCCGCATGTTCCGTGCATTGCGGTTCCATCATTCGTCTTTTCCGCAAGAACACGCAGGCGACCTTTCGCCTTCACAATCTCCACATCCTTCTCTCCGTCCCGGACCGCGATTCCCGCAGAGTCATATCCACGGTATTCCAGCTTTGCAAGTCCGTCAAGCAGTACCGGAGCTGCCTGTCTATGTCCTGTAAATCCAACGATTCCACACATATGTAAATTCCTTCGTCTTTCTCAAATCTCATATCCTGTCGAAAAGACAGTTGGTTTGATTATAACACAATCAAGAAAGCCATACAAGTATGATCCTGGCTGATACCGCCGTTTCCGGAGAATTCCCGGAGAATTGCCGCAAATTCTCCTGCCACCGCCTCCATTGTGATTTTTCTGGATCCTACTTATAATTTTTGTAATCCCAACGTAACTGTTCAGCATCTTTACAGTTACTTTTCAATTACAAATGATACCGCATCGCACGGTAGAACGGAGGTCCCATGGAACACTTATTTGAAACATATCTCACCCAGCGAAAGCTCTCCCCAAACACCATCAAGTCCTACAACTACAGCCGCAAACTCTTCTTTTCCCTCTATCCCCGGCTCACCCAGAGGAATCTGGAACAGTATAAGCTCTATCTTCTGGAGACCTACCGTCCCCAGACCGTCAGCCTGCGGATCCGTGGCATCAACTGCTACCTGGAATTCTGTGGGAAAGACCACTGGAAGCTGCCTTTTATCAAGAAACAGCAGAAACCATTTCTCGAAAATGTGATCAGCGAAGCCGACTACCTCTACCTCTTAAACTCCTTGAAACGCGATGGGTATCTCTACTGGTATTTCGTCGTCCACTTTCTCGCCTCCACCGGCGCCAGGATCCATGAATTCGTCCAGTTTAAAGTTGAACATGTCCGATGCGGCTACATCGATATCTACTCGAAAGGCGGCAAACTCCGCCGCATCTATATCCCAAAGCCTCTCCAGCAAGAAGCGCTGGACTGGATCAACACTGAGCAGCGGACCAGCGGCTTCCTCTTCACAAACCGCTACGGCGACCGGATCACCTGCCGTGGCATCGCGAGCCAGCTTAAGAAATTTGCGCTCCTCTACGGGATCGACCCCAACGTCGTCTATCCCCACTCCTTCCGCCACCGCTTCGCAAAAAGCTTTCTGGAACGCTTTAACGATCTCGCTCTCCTCGCCGATCTCCTTGGACATGAAAATATCGAGACCACAAGGATCTATCTGAGGAGAAGCAGTAGAGAACAGTGGGAAGTGATCGATCAGGTCGTAAACTGGTGATACGCGTCCATCACATGCCTTTCCGCACCGCTTCAAGAATCATCTCGCACAGATACAGCATCTCAGGACCTGCCTGAATATACTCCTGCAGGTCCTTTCCCTCCCCGTGGAAAGTCTTATTCCGAAGAGCGATCATTTTCTGCAGAAACGCCCGGTCCACCTCGATCTCATGGTCATGGATCTTTAATTTTTCAATTTTCATGTACTGCAGGATATTCTTAAGCTTGTCCGCCCGTCCGATATTCGCTGCCCTGGCAAGCGCTCCCGACACCTGGCCACAGAGCTGTTTCCGCTCCTTAGAACTAAAATCATCCCGCTTCGCCAGAAGCTCCTGAAGCATATCCCCGATCTCCTTCCGCGTTTCCTCCGGATAGAGTGGAATTGCCCCGTTATACTGTTCATAACGGTGTTCAATATATTCGATGATCGAGAATAGATGAAAGAACTTACTTTTCGCGTCTTCCTGCCCGAGAGCAATATAATACTCATTCATCAGAAACTCGTATGCCTCATTCTCCGGCATGGTCCAGTTCTTATAGTCGATTTTTCCTTCCCGGAATTTCAGGCAGCTCGTCATGTAACAACCTTCCGTCATATGATTCCACACATGAAACTCCCGTCCATTCCCCTGATTCTCCAGATATTCCAGATACGGCTCATACTCCTGCTTTTTCCACACCGCATGACTCCAGTCCGCCTCCACACGGGGCTGGTAATGGTGCCGGTTGCAGTTGTGATGGTTGATCTCCAACGTAAGGTTCTTACAGATCCGCTCAACCGTCCCCGACAGATATTCACAGGCTGCATCTTTTGTCTCTCCGAGGATATTTTCGATCGCCATCCTAAAATATGGTTCCGGCATGTGGTCCTTTTCGATGTTTTCCTTCCAGACGCTGCTGAGTTCGATCTTATAAGTGTCAGAGAAAGTCTTTGGTTCTCCGTTTTCTTCCTTTGTCTGAACTGTCTGATTGATTTTCCAAACAAATGGTTTTTCGAGTTCTACCCTGAATTCTGAATCTGGAGTCCGGTCGTATAGGGCCATGCGGTTGTAGGTTAGGTGTAGTTCTATATTGTACCTAAATAACATATCTATTCCCCCATTTCTGTCTGGATATAAATACTTTCTCGTCTAGGCTTTACGGTTTTGATCGAGAGAGCATAACTTCATAGTTATCTCAAAATTGACTGGCGGAGCAGGTTTCCTCTACTTCGTCAGTCATTAACAGACTGTCCGTTTAATATGGCCCTGCTTGTCCGGGGAATGCGGCCCTGCTGGTCGCTAAACTTGGCTATATGCACCTGTATCTGTGCAGCCCACTGACGCAGCCGAACCTGTTCCGCCACCAGGCTTGTTAAGGTAAGACTATTATTGCAGAAAATAGGGCAGAAATACAGGTACTCACTTTGAGGCGGTTACGTAACACCTAGCATAGCTGGGCGATTAGATTTTTCACTTATATACTTCAGGTTCCATATCTTTCCATTTAATAATTTTAATTGGAATTCCAAGGAAATAAGCCACTGCCATAAATTTATCGGCGAACTTGTTGTCATTCGTTATAAATATATCGCACATGGTTGCATTTATTGAATGCTGTATATCATAGGTTCCAGAATTTGAATGCTTATCCGAACCATCTCTCCTGAAACCACATTTTGTTAATACGAAGTATAGCTGTTCCATAACAAATTCAAGCTTTCCGTAATTATCTTGAATACTATGATAAATCGCAGGTTTTATTTCAACATCCGAACTAATTATCAGCCGTTTTATTTGTTCTTTTGCTGCACGTTCCCCATACAAATTATTAAAGGTTTCTATCAAAGAATTGTGAGGTTGAGATACCTCCATTTTAAGTTGGTTTGAAATAGTGGATAATAGATTTAATTCATTCTTTACTCTCGCCTTCGGTATCGCGCTGAGCCAGGGAATCAAGAGAGGCCTTATGTCAAATGAGGCTGGACAGGGAACGATCACCATGCCGGCAGCGGCGGCGGACGCAAAGCATCCCTGTGACCAGGGCTGTGTCCAGGCGCTTGGCGTTTTCTTAGATACCATCGTGATCTGCACCCTGACAGGATTCGTCGTTGTCATGGGAAGAGTGTGGCTCACGGAGGACAGCGCAGCATGGTTTGAACTCGGAAAACTTGACAGGTTCTTAGCATCCTGCGGAGCGCTCACCGGGAACGGAACGATCTATCACCTCGTGACGATGCTCGTCAGCGTCTGCTTCGGTCTGTTCGCGTTTACCTGCCTTGTGGGATTCATGTCCTTCACGGAAATGTGCGCGAACCGGATCTCCACGAGACCTGCCTTTATTAACACGATCCGCGTGCTCTGCCTGGTAGTCATCTCCTTCGGCGTTATCACGAACATTGCGGGCATGGACTTAAGTGCCCTGTGGGATCTCAGCGATTTCGCGAATATCCTCATGGTATACTGCAACCTGCCATTACAGTACATAGGCTTTAAGTATGTGCTCCGGGCATGGGAACACTTCGAAAAGAACGATGGAACCGCATTCACATCAAAGATCGCCGGAATCGATGTTACGGTGTGGGATGAGCGGGCAAAGATGAAATAAGAGAAAAAAGATGCCGCCCGGTGGATTCAGAAAGAAACGCAGAGCGGCATTACTATGCGGATAATAACAGAACCAAAGTACAGGAAGCAGGGCAGTTAAAAGACCTGCGGGAAGCTTCCATATTATATTAAGTAGAAACGGATTCCGGACAGTGGAAAAAGAGGCTGCCGGATCAGCCGTCAGCCTTCTCCCAGAAATCCCTGAGCGCAAAGCGGCAGACGCTTTCCACGAAGGTCTTCGCGTCATATTCATCCGCCAGCTCTAAATAAGATCTTAGCGTCGTCAGATAAAAGCTTGACATAAACGAAACATAGAGTGGGAGCGGGATCTTTAACCGAACGCCCTGGTTCTCGCCCTGCCAGCCGCTCTCCGTGAGGATCTTCGCCAGGTCTCCCTGGATCGTGAACATCAGGGAGCCGTTTTTGTTCGTCTGGTAGATCCGGCGGTAGAGAGTGATATTCTCATCCACCTGAGCGATCAGATATTCTAAAAACTGACGCAGGGAATCGGTGCTTTTAAAGTAGATCAGATCCTCCACCGGGCGGAGTCCCTCAATGTACATGTTCACGCAGTAGTGCAGAAGATCATATTTGTCCTCAAAATACCGGTAGAACGTGGACCGGGAGATCATGGAGACCCGGCAGAGATCAGTGAGGGAGATCTTCTCAAAAGGCATTTCCGCCAGAAGGTCCAGGAGCGCCTTCATCAAAAGCAGGTAGGTCCTGCGGACAGAAACATGTTCTTCCTGGATCGGTAATTTTATCATAAACTACAAAACTCCTCTATCCATTCCAAATTGGACAAAAAGTGATAATTTGTCTCATTTGGTACACTTTTCAAAAATTGGTTCTTGAGTATTTTAGCATAAACATAGATAATATTGCAAGTGAAAAGGAAAGAAAAAAGCGGAGGCGATCATATGATCCGAAGAAGAGAAGTACGAAGAATGGCAGCGATCCTCTGCATGATCACGGGAATGACAGCAGTTCCCGCATATGCGGCAGCTCTGGAGCCATTCGGAGCGGTACCGGGATGGAATCAGATCTCGGGAAAGTGGTACTACCTTATGGAAAACGGTGCCTGGAGCACAGATTTTATAGAAGATGAGAATACATGCTACACGTTTACAAAGGACGGGACGCTGTCCTATGCGCGGAAAACCCCGAATACGCAGGGCGGCGCGTATCCTGTATACGTGCTGGATCAGAAGGAACAGGAACTCTTTGATGATATGAATGATGAGAAGAGCGACCTGTTTTTTGACACTTATCCGGAGGCGGAGGATGATTACGACAACGGGGATGTGGAGTTTTACGATGGACGCGCCACATTTGTCCTCGACATGGATCTCTGCGATATCGCAAAGGCAAGACTTTCTTCCGCTATGGAAAAGGGATATTCCAAGAGCAAAAATACGATCCCGGGAGAGGGAACCGTAAGCGATTACGTAAAGACAGCATTTCCGGAGCGAAAGAGTGCCACATTTTTTGAGATGTACCTCTGGGGCCCTGAGGAGACATACGATCCGTATGATTCTGTTATGATCCGGATGCAGGAAAAATTCGACCGGAAGGACGATAAAAAATATTCCCTGGAATACTACCGTAGAATGGGAATTGCCCATGAAAACCAGAATGGAAAGGACTATTACATGGTGGTTCTGGAACGGTAGGAATGTGGACGGTGACGGAAAATGACCTGTGTGGGTACTGAACAGTTACGGACAGGGAATATAAGGAGAGAAGACATGGGAGAGAAAATAAAAAACATGTTCCGCGGGCATAAAGAAAAGAACCAGAACGGCGGCTTTTCCTACATGCTCGCGTCATTTATCATCCATAAACGCGGCTGGATCGAGTCGGTCTTCGTGATCGGCTGCCTGCTCTCGCTTTTGACGATGAACTTTGTAAATGTAAACTATGACCTGACGAAATATCTTCCGGAAACGGCGGAATCCGCTATCGGACTTGACGTTATGCGTGATAAGTTCGGTTATCCCGGAACGGCGCGGGTCATGGTGAAGGACGTCTCGCTGTACGAGGCGAAGCAATATAAAGATGAGATTGCCGATATCGATGGCGTGGACCAGGTCTTATGGTGCGACAGCACGGTAAATATCTATGCCGGTGAAGACTTCATTGATGAGAGTGAGATCAAGGATTATTACAAAGACCGGAATGCGGTCTACGATATCACATTTGTGGAGGAGAGTGATTCCACCCGAACCTCCACTGCCATCGACGAGATCAAGGATCTCTTAGGGGACAAAGGATGCTACGTCGGCATGGCGGTCCAGAACAAATCCATGACAGAGTCCATGGCAAGCGAGATGAGCAAGATCCTCGTTGTGGCGGTGATCATGATCTTCGCTGTGCTTTCCGTGACGACAACGGCATGGACGGAACCGATATTATTCCTGTTGGTTATGGGCGTCGCTGTCCTGCTTAATAAGGGAACGAACATCTTTATCGGAACCGTCTCGTTCCTGACGGAAAACGTGTCGATCATCCTGCAGCTGGCAACATCCATGGACTATTCCATTTTCCTGCTGGATGCCTACATGAACTGGCGAGATACCGGACTTTCCGAGGAGGAAGCAATCGTCAAGGCGGTTGAAGAGGCCATCAACTCCATTTTCGCCAGCAGCCTGACCACCGTAGTTGGTTTCCTGGCCCTGGTTACCATGAAATTCAACATCGGTTTCGATATGGGCCTGGTTCTGGCAAAGGGTATCATCTTCAGCCTTCTGACCGTGGTACTGTTCATGCCGGCCATGATCCTGAAATTTACCAAATGGAATGATAAGACGAAACACCGTTCCTTCTTCCCGGACTTTACCAGACTGGGCAGGGGCGTGTACCGCATCCGCTACCTGGTTTTGGCGGCCGTGATCATCATTACTCCGCCGGCCTATGTGGCTCAGCAGATGAACAACTTCCAGTACGGAAACAGCGCCGTGGGCGGTGCTCCGGGAACTCAGGTTTATGCGGATGATCAGGAAATTACCCAGAAGTTTGGCCGGAGCAATATGATGCTTCTGATTTATCCGAACAACGATCCGGTGGCAGAAAAGAAGCTGTCCGACGAGCTGGAAGATCTTCCATATGTAAAGAATGTCACCTCTATGGCTAATACGCTGCCGGAGGGCATTCCGGAAGATTTTCTTCCGGAGTCTACTGTCAGCCAGCTCCATACGAAGGACACGGCACGGATGCTCTTATACATAAGGACCAAGGGTGAGAGTGACAAATCCTTCGAATATACGGACCAGATCCGGGATCTCATGAAGAAATATTATCCGGAGCATTCGTACGTGGTTGGAGAGACTCCGTCTACCCAGGATATAAAGGAAACAATTACGGACGATAACGCGCGGGTAAATCTGCTGACGCTGCTGGGTGTATTCCTGGTTGTAGCTTTCAGCTTTAAGTCAGTTCTGATCCCGATCGTGGTTATGATCCCGATTGAAGTTGCCATCTTCATCAACATGGCAGTTCCGTATGTGCAGGGCGTGGATATGATCTACATGGGCTACATTATTGTCAGCAGTATCCAGATGGGTGCGACGGTAGACTACTCGATCCTGCTTACCAACAATTATATCGCGAAGCGTGCAACACTTCCGAAGAAGGAGGCCTGCATTGAGGCGGTGACCCGGTCCTGTTCCTCTGTTTTTACATCCGGCGGCATTATCACCCTGGCAGGATATATTGTATATCTGATTTCTACGACGGCGGCCATTGGAGATCTGGGCCATCTGATCGGACGAGGAGGCTTCCTGAGTCTGGTCCTGGTACTGACTCTGCTTCCGGCACTTCTGGTGCTGACTGACGGACTGGTCATTGAGAAAAAATGGAAAGGCTCCAGAAGAAGAATCCGAGAGCGCTATGTGACCAGAAGGCAGCAGTTCCATGAGCGGGCAGAGCAGATCCGGACGAAGCTGGAAGAACACAGGAAAGAGAAATAAGGGCAGCAGGAGGAGAATGTCATGAAGAAAAGATATCAGAGACTGGGTGTCATGGGACTGGCGGCAGTCATGGCATGTACCGGCATGGTTTTGCCGGTGCTTGCGGGTCAGGCATCTGTGGCCGTAGATGAAAATATGTATGTAAACCTGGATTACTATGGAAACGTAGACCGGGTCAATGTGGTGAAGGGCTGTGATCTGAATGGGCAGACCACCATCACGGATTACGGTGATTATACAGCCGTGACTAACATGTCCGACTACACCGAGCCGGTCATTGAGGGAAATAAGGTAACCTGGAATGTATCACCGGATTACAAAGGACGCTTCTATTATAAAGGGGAGCTGGACGCGAAGAAGGTAGCGCTTCCGTGGAATTTCGATGTGTCCTACAAGCTGAACGGTGTGCCGAAAAACGCAGACGAGCTGGCAGGCGCTTCCGGACTCATAGAGATTCACATTGACGCGAAGTTTAACGACAGCGCAGAGGTAAATGAATATTATAAGAACAACTTCGTTCTGGCCGTAGCGGTGATGCTGGACACCAATGACTGCTACAGCCTCGAGGCGGATGGCGCGCAGAAGCAGACCATCGGCAGCAACAGCGCGGTTGTGTTCACGGCACTTCCGGGCGAGGATGGCGACTTCACCGTCCGCATTGGCACGGACAGCTTTGAGACCAGCGGTGTATTCATGACCATGACTCCGCTGACCGGCAGTGACCTGGAGCATATAACTGATTTAAAGGATGCAAAGGATACCTGGAAGGAAAGCGGTGACCAGATGCACGACAGTATGCAGCAGATGGCGCTGTCTGTTGAGGCGATGCAGGACGGCATCAATTCTCTGCAGAATGGCATGAATTCCGCAGAGAGCGCAAGACAGACCTGGAGCGGCGCAAAGGACAGCATTCTGGCGGGCAATGACCGCGCCATTGAGACCTTAAGTGCGGTATCGGACCAGTTAGAGGCCATGATCCCGCATATCGAGACTGCGAAAGAGGCAGCAGACACGGCTCATGATAGCCTGGGTGATATTGTGGACACCGTGCGGGAAATGCAGGATCCGCTGAATAAGCTGCACAGCGCGTTAAAGGGAATCAAGAGTGGATCAGAGGATATGGCAGGCGCGGTTCCGCAGCTGAATGAGCTGATGCAGAAGATCATTGAACTGGATGCGAGACTGCAGGCCAGTGAACAGGCCTATGTTACTGCGCTGCCGACATTACTGACCAGTACTCATGATCTGGAGGATGATTATTATCTGGGTGAAGACTGGGGCATGGATGAGGTTCCGCTGGAGAATGATATACAGGCGACCCCGGATGACGCAGAAAGCGATGATACAGGAATTGCCACCTACGCGTCGGGGGCAGGAACCTCCACAGCGGTGAGCGCGGCCAGCGGTGTGATGATGAGTGCGGGAGAACTGGCACAAAATCTGCTCGTGAGAAAGCAGTATCTGGAAGTTCTGGCATCCTCCAGCAACAAACTGGCATCCGGCCTTTCCAGCCTCTTAGATGATGTGGCTGATACCGCCAAATACACCTCCGAGCTGACCGACAGCCTGGAGATGCTTACCGAGGACACCGCGGCTCTGTACGATTCCATGGACAGCTACTACCCGGATCTGCAGGCAACACTGGATGATTCCGAGGAACTGATGAATCGGATCACCGAGGCACTGAACACGAGCCTGAGCACGGCAGCCATCGTGCAGAACACCTTAAAGAGCAGCAGTGACAATCTGGACGCTGCCACCCGCGACAGCATCCGCGGTACGCTGGAGCTTCTGGATAAGAGCTTGAGCGTGCTGGACAGCACCGCTTCCATCCGTCACGCGGGCGTGACCATGAAGGAAGCCATCGATAAAGAGTGGGATGACTTAGACGGCGACACCCGGTTCCTGAACATGGATCCGAATGCGGAGAAGGTATCCTTCACATCCGATGAGAACCAGGAGCCGGAATCCGTACAGATCATTCTGCGAACCGCAGAAATCAGTCTGGATGACGATGATGAACTTCTGGATGCAGAGAGTGAGGCAGCAGGCCAGAGCCCGCTGCGCCGGATCTGGAACGTGCTTGTGAAAATGTGGAAAGCATTTGTGGAAATCTTCAAGAACAGATAAAAGGGGTTTTGGAGAATATGAAAGGAAACCGGATCATAACCATAGGACGTCAGATTGGAAGCGGCGGCAGTGAGATTGGTATGGAGGTGGCGAAACGTCTTGGCATTAGGTGCTATGATAAACAGCTCATTGAGCTGGCCTGCAATTACGGAGAGCTGGATCAGGATGTTCTGGCGGCAGCCGAAGAAAAACGGCCAAATCCATTTCTCTATTCCGTTCCGCGTCAGATGCAGAACGACAAGACCGGACGGGGCATTGCCATCAACGATATGGTATTTAATGTACAGTCGGAGGTTATCCGGCAGCTGGCAGAGAAGGAATCCTGCGTCATCATTGGCCGCTGCGCTGACTATGTGCTGCGGGAGCAGTCCGGGGTGACCTCTGTATTCATCTACGCGGACATGAATGACCGGATCAGACGCCTTATGGAGACACGGAAAATTACCCGGGATGAGGCCATCACGCTGATCAAAAAGAATGACAAGAGCCGCCGGAATTACTACGAGTGCTATACCGGAAAGCGCTGGGGTGCCGGGGCCAGCTACGATGTGACCTTAAACAGTGCCGAGCTTGGGCTGGACACCTGTGTGGATCTGATCTGCCATCTCTATGAGCGAAAACAGGAAGGAGACACAGAACAGTGATGAAACAGACAACGAAACGGCTTCTGGTAAGCCTGGCCGCTCTCATCTTATCCGTTGGAGCGGTCTGCACCAGCTATGCGGCATCGGATAAGCGCAAGGTTGGGAAAATGGATCTTGTGTTTGATTCCAACCTGGGTATTGGTGTAGAGGGCAGCTCCCTTTCCGTCACTGCGGAGGGGGCGAATACGGACCGCTACTATATCAGTGACACAGATGTTGTAAACGAGGATTCTGATGATTTCAGCGACAGCAATCCGCCGGAGATTGAGGTGACCCTGGTGGTGGCAGATGAGGATCAGTGGTATTTTGCCAGATCTTCTTCCGATGCGTTCCGCTTAAATCTGGCAGCTTCATCAAAGAACCGCTACGACAAGGTTCAGTTTGTCAGCGCAAAGCGCTCGGGAAAAAAACGCGATGCTGACGCTGCGGGTAAAGCTGATCTATGATAAGAAGTCAAAGCTTGATAACCGTTCCGCCATTTCCCTGGCGCAGAACGCGGCCTCTTCCTCTGCCGGGTTTGGCTGGGACAGCGCTCATCCGGGCACGGCATCCTGGAACACGGAGGAATCCGCCCGTTATTATCAGATTCAGCTGGTCAGAAACGGCATTGATACCGGCATCATGCGTTCGGTATACAAGAATCACTATGATTTTTCATCCCAGATGACCGAACCGGGTGAGTATCAGTTCCGCGTCCGCACCGTGCGCCAGAGCAGCCACAACAAGAGTGAGTGGGTGACCTCGGAAGTCTGGAAAATAGAATAATATATTGAGTTTTGCGCGTGTTTCCTGTATGATGGATGTGCGCAGCAAGGAAAACAGACGGCTGCAGATGTGGCCGTCTGTTTTTTCGATGCAGAAGCAGGAAACGGAAAACATTTTGTCCATGGAACGCGGGAAGATGCGGCATGGACAGGATTTGACACGCTACAGGAGTGAATCATATGAATGAATTAACCATAGAAGAATTTGACGCCCTTTCCCCGGACACTTATGTGCTCTATGATATCCGGAGCACGGATGAGATCAATCATGGTGCCATCAAGGGAGCCATTGCCAGTTCCGCGGAAGAACTGGAAGAAAATCCGCCGGAAGAGAAAGGCAAAAAGATCATCATCTGCTGCAGCCGCGGCCGCGTGAGCCGCGATGTGGCAGAGAATCTCTGCGAGCAGGGCTACGACGCAGTCAGCTTAAAGGGCGGCTACATTGCCTGGCTCATGGCCGAGATCAAAAAGCAGGAGGCAGACGAAATCTGCGATTCCGTGGAAAAGAGCCTGCGCAAGAAATTCCACAAGAACATTTTCAGCAAATTCGCGAAAGCCATCAACCAGTATGAGCTGGTGAAGGAAGGCGACCGCATTGCCGTCTGCATCTCCGGCGGCAAAGATTCCATGCTGATGGCAAAGCTGTTTCAGGAGATAAAGAAGCATAACAAATTCCCGTTCGAGGTGAAGTTCCTGGTTATGGACCCGGGCTACAGCCCGGAGAACCGTCAGGTCATCGAGGAGAACGCCCGGAAGTTAAAAATCCCGATTCAGATTTTTGAGTCCGACATTTTTGATGCGGTCTATACCATCGAGAAATCTCCGTGCTACCTCTGTGCCCGCATGCGCCGCGGTCATCTCTACACCTTCGCGAAGCAGCTGGGCTGCAACAAAATCGCCCTGGGCCATCATTATGATGATGTGATCGAGACCATCCTCATGGGCATGCTCTACGGTGCCCAGGTCCAGACCATGATGCCGAAGCTCCACAGCACCAACTTCGAAGGAATGGAGCTGATCCGTCCGCTGTATCTGGTGCGCGAGGACGACATCAAGGCATGGAGAGATTACAACAACCTGCACTTCATCCAGTGTGCCTGCAAGTTCACCGACACCTGCACCACCTGCAATAATGAGGAAAACCTGTCCAAGCGTGTGGAAGTCAAGGAACTGATCCGAACCTTAAAAGCGAAGAATCCATTTGTAGAGAGCAATATCTTTAAAAGCGTGGAGAATGTCAATCTCGATACGGTCGTAGCCTACAAGCAGGGTGGCGTGCGCCATCATTTTCTGGATACCTATGACCGGGAACCGGAGACTGCAAAACCGTGCTGCTCAGACGCAGCAGACGATTAAACGGTCCTCTTTACTTGCGGTATGACCTGTGTTATACTTGGGATAATTATGAGTGTGGGCAGGTTATTTCAAAAGCATTGTGCAGGAAGGTAAAATAAAGAACGGGAGGCGTTTGCAAATGGATATTATGATTTTTCTTGGCTGTATTCTGCTGCTGGTATTGTTTGTTGTTGTAGCAGTGGTAACCAGTATGTTAGGCACCATCGGTGCCATTGTGGCAGAGGAAGATGACGAAGAATAAGCTGTACAGAGAAAAGAATCCGGACTATTTCGGATTCTTTTTTCTGCCATGACCCAAAGTGATCCTGACAAACTGTCTATCAACGATGGAAGAATGACCGTGACACGCGGACAAAAAGAGAAAACGACCGCATCACACGGAAAACATATAAGAAATGAGTGGAAATTAAAATTCCCTCTTGCATTTACATATATACATCGTTATAATGACCATAGCTTTAAGATTTTACTGAATTAATGTGGCAGATGATACAAAAAATTGTCAAACCGGATATTGCAAAGAAGCAGGGACGTATTAGGAGAAAGATTGGTCTCGGTATACCTCCCTTTTTGTGTGTCACGGTGTCCGGACAGCGGTTTCGGCTGGGAAATCTGAAACGCATCATAGAATTCGGTATCACAAAAGAAGCATAAAGCGAAAACGAGGAAAGAAGGAAACAAACATGAGAAAGACACTGGCAGGAATTGTCCTGAGCTGTGTGATTGCAGCATCCCTTACTGCATGCGGCGGTTCTGGAAATTCTACAAGCACTTCCGCAGCAGAGACTTCTGCAGCAGCTGGCGACAGCACTTCCGCAGCAGCAACCACTGAGAACGGCGACAAGGTTGTACGTGTCGCAGCAGTAGATCCGCAGGTAGCACTGGATCCGCAGCAGTTCACCTACAGCATCGTAATGAAAATTACCGATAACATTACTGAGTCCTTGCTGACTACCACATCCGATGGACTGGTTCCGACTCTTCTGGCAGCTATGCCGACCATTTCCGACGACAACATGACCTACAGCTTCGAGCTGCTTCCGGATGTAAAATTCCATGATGGAACGACTCTGAAGGCTTCCGATGTTAAGTATTCTTACGAGCGTCTGATCAAAATGGCAAAGATGGCAACCCTGCTTGAGAACGTGGTTGGTTACGACGAGATGAGCGCAGGTACCGCAGATGAGCTGTCCGGTGTCGAGGTTCAGGACGATACCCACTTCACCATTCAGTTAAAGAAACCGTACGCACCGTTCCTTTCCGTTCTGTCTACCGCATACTGCGCAATCTATCCGCAGGAGGCATGTGAGGCAGCTGGCAACAACTGGGGTATGACCACCCTGATCGGTACCGGTGCATTCAAGCTTGACAGCTACCAGACCGGTGTCGGCGCAACCCTTTCCCGTTTCGATGATTACCATGGCGGCGCAGTGGCACTGTCCGGTCTGGACTACAAGTTCATCGAGGATGTTAACACCCAGGTCCTTGAGTATCAGAAGGGCAATGTAGACTATGTAG
>ENA-OQHL01001092-OQHL01001092.1-human-gut-metagenome-genome-assembly--contig:-NODE-1092-length-15276-cov-6.391841_pt1 | contig 15276 bp, 15 predicted proteins | sample MGYA00242565_ERZ504723 | MGnify/ENA primary metagenome ERZ504723 (study PRJEB26092, sample SAMD00036211) | human gut metagenome | host: Homo sapiens | study: EMG produced TPA metagenomics assembly of... | reverse complement strand
TCAGCCTGATCCTGCTGTATGCTGCCAGCACGACCTACCATACATTTGATATTTCTGCAAAAGTAAATACGATATTGAAAAAGATCGATCATATGATGATCTTTATCCTTATTGCCGGAAGCTATACTCCAATCTGTCTGATCACTTTGAAAGGACGTACCGGACTGATTCTGCTTTCCATTGTTTGGGGGATCGCTATTGTAGGAATTCTGATCAAGGCCTTCTGGGTCTATTGCCCGAAATGGGTATCTTCCATTCTCTATATCGGAATGGGATGGATCTGCGTACTGGCTTTCACACAGATTTTTCTACTCATTATCGCCGGCGGCATTTGGCTGGCTTTTAGCAGGGGGAATCATCTACACAATCGGCGGTATTATCTACGCATTAAAGCTTCCGATCTTCAATAGTAAACATAAGAATTTCGGAAGCCACGAGATTTTTCATCTTTTTGTTATGGCCGGAAGTGCCTGCCACTTTATTGTCATGTATTGTTACCTGATCTAATTCATCGGTTTTCCATTCAGCATCGCTTTCAATAGCTTTCCGTTTCCATCATAGATCAGTTTCAGAGAAAAGAATTCTTCCGATTCCTCCAGGAGTCGGAAGAATATTTTATCCCCTTCCCATAGATTGAGTCGGTCAATTTCTTTTTTATCTACCCACCTAAGTTCTCCCTCATCACAGGCAATCTGTTCTCCTGTAAATCCATCTGCTGTAAATAAGGACATATACTCTGTCACACCGTCACCTGACACAAATGTCACGATCGCACGATATTTCCAGGAAGTCAGAGTGTATCCTGTCTCCTCTTTCACTTCCCGCAGCAGACATTCCTCCGGACTTTCGTCTGCCTCAAAATGTCCGCCCACACCAATCCATTTATCTTTATTGACATCATTCTTTTTTACTGTGCGATGCAGCATCAGATATTTTCCGTCTTTTTCGATATAACATAGTGTACTTAATCCTGTCATTTCTTTTTATCCTTTCCCTTATCCAACCCGTTCTTCACTCCATTCCAGAAATGTTCCTGTGTTGGCGTCAATTTCAAAATCATATTCTTTTCCGTCATAAATAATGTCGCCTTCGTATTTCTGAACTCCATCGTCAAACTCCAACTGAATTCTCAAATCCTGTGCAGATGCCCCCGGCACTCTTTCCAACGCAAGGTTTGTTGCTTCTTCCTCTGAAATTGCTGCCTCTGTCTGATCTGCTGTGTTACTGCTTCCCTGCTGTGTGGAATTTTCAGAAGCGTTCTGATCCTGATTCTGCGTCGTACTCACACTTCCCTTCTCCATCTCTTTGTCAACCTGAAGTATGCTTCCATCTTCTGCTGAAATCTCATAATCATATTCTTCCCCTGTGGATGCAACTGTAAAATCAACCTCATAAACGCTTCTTCCGTCATCGTGATCCTTGCTTACTTTCAGCCTTGTGATTTCGTCTTCTGTTACACCTGCATCTGAAAATGCTGCTGTTTTCGCTGCATCTTTTCCGATATCCTTTCCATCATTTCCTGCACATCCTGTAAACATACTCATTGCCATCACACATACTGCTGCCGCTGCAAAATATCTTTTCTTCATCATATTTTAATTCCTCTCTTTCTATCAACTGCATTTCTACACTGTTATTCTTTGTTTGTAAGGATAATATATTCCATGAAGATTAAAATAAGATTAGAATTTTAACTCAAATGTAAAGCAGCTGCCTTTTCCGAGCTCACTCTCCACCCGGACATTCCCTCCATGTGCCTGTGCGATCCATTTTACCATGGAAAGTCCAAGGCCGGAGTGCGAACCTTCTTCCTTTCCAGTTCGTGAGGCATCCACCCGGTAAAACCGCTCCCATATATGCACCTGATCATCTCTGCTGATTCCGATTCCGTCATCTTCTACCGTTCCCTGTACCCCTGACGGAATCTGATGAAGTGTCACTTTAATATTCCCACCTTCTTTTCCGTAAGAAACTGCATTCGAAATCAGATTATCCAACATACGGATATAAAAGGATTCATCCAGATAGCCTGTGATGTCTGGTTCTATCTCTGTATGAACCTCAATTTTACGCCTCTGCGCCAGCATCTTTTGTTCTTCCACAATTATTTCTGTCAATTCACTAATATTGATCTCTTCTTTATTTAACTGCTGCCGCCCCTGATCTGCCCGTGACAATAACAGAAGCTGAGAGATCATCTGAGACATTTCTCCTGCTTTTTTCCGGATCAGAAGAATTTCTTTCCTCTGCTCTTCTGACAAATCTGTGCGATTCAGAGATGCCTCGCACTGTGCCAGAATCACACTGACCGGTGTTCGCAGCTCATGGGAAACGTCCGATGTAAACTGCCGTTCCCTGAGAAACGCCTGTTCCAGACTTTCCAGCATACCGTCAAATGTTCCTGCCAGCTGATAAAATTCGTCTTTCCCGGTATCCTGACTGACTCCGATCCTGCGGCTTAAATCTCCGTCTTTTTGAATCTCCTGTACGGTCTCTGTCATCTGCCGTACCGGAAGAAGCGTTCGCCTGATCAAACGATACCCGATCAGCGCCGTTAAAATCACAGTCAAAGGCAGTAAAATCACCGCAAATCGGACTGCGATCAAAAACTCCTTCTGTGTCTCTGTAACAGAAACTACACCCCGGATATAGAATTCCTGACCATTTTCCATTTCATACTGCACATCATACACATACCACTGCTCTGTTCCACTTTTCACCGTCTGAATCTTTCCATCCTCGAATTGCGGAGCCTGTTCCAGTCCCGGCGGAACCTTTCCATATAAGAAGTTTCCACCTGTATCATAAAGCGCCAGATATACATTGTTATCCAGTGAATAAAAATCCGAATCAATTTCGAATTCCCCGTCTTCCAGCTCGATTTCATCTGCACTTTCCTGCACACGTTCTCTTAAGTGCATCTGTGCAGACGTCAGGATTTCATTTCCGCTCAGAGAAAAAAGGACTGCAAGGCAGAGACAGGTCACCAGTACCATAAAAAAGGAATACATCGCTGTCAATTTTAATTTCAAAGAAAATCGTTTCATGGTTCCGCCCTCATAACATATCCGGCACCCCGCACAGTATGGATCAGCTTCGTCTGTGACCCTTCGTCAATCTTCTTACGCAGATAACGGATATATACATCAATTACATTCGAGCCGCCTGCATAATCATAATTCCACAAATGCTGCTCCAGACGGTCTCTGGAGAGCACAATTCCCGTATTCTGGATTAGATAGCGCAGCAGCGCAAACTCCTTTCCGGAAAGCTTGATCTCATGCCCTGCACGCAGCACCTGATGGGTATCCAGATGTACTTCCAGATCATCCAGTTTGCAGACTGTCTGCGGCGCCTCCTTTGGTTTGCGCAGAAGCACCCGGATGCGCGCTAAAAGTTCTTCAAACGCGAACGGTTTCACCAGATAATCATTCGCTCCCGCATCCAGCCCGCGGACACGATCCTCCACACTGTCCTTCGCCGTCAAAAGCAAGACCGGAGTCTGACTCCCCTTTTGTCTCATCGTCTTTAAGACACTCAGACCGTCCAGAACCGGCATCATAATATCAAGGACCACCGCATCATATGGCGCCCCTTCCAGATAATCTAACGCCTCCTGTCCGTCAAAACAGGAGTCCACACTGTAATGCTCTGCTTTCAATCTGGTGCTCAGCAGACGGTTCAGGTCTTTTTCATCTTCTGCTACTAAAATCCGCATTGTTCTCACCTTCTTCTTTCTCTGAAAATCGTTTTACCTATTCCTTATGGTAACAGAATCACCGGCTCTTTTCAACGCCGCAGCCTCGTGCTAAAATAGACATTAGTTATGAATGTAGGAGGAAACAAAATATGTCAAATAAAATTACAACAGATTTACTGGAATTTATAGAGAACAGTCCCAGCTGCTTTCATGCAGTGCAGACTACGAAAGAGATTCTGACAAAACATGGATTTACAGAGCTGTCAGAAGATCAGACATGGAATTTAACACCTGGTAATGATTATTTTGTTACAAGAAACGGATCTTCTATCATTGCGTTCTCCATTCCGGAATCTGTAGTTCTTCAAAATGGATTCCGTATCATTGCAAGCCACAGTGATTCGCCTTCCTTTAAGATCAAAGAAAATCCGGAGATGGCCGTAGAGGATCATTACATCAAATTAAACGTAGAACGCTATGGCGGTATGCTCTGTGCCCCATGGTTTGATCGTCCGCTTTCTGTTGCCGGACGGGTGATCGTAAAAGAAAACGGTACCTACTGTGCGAAACTGATCAACGCAGACCGGGATCTCCTTCTGATCCCGAATCTTGCCATTCATATGAACCGGGATGCCAACAGCGGATACGCTTATAATGCACAGAAAGACTTGCTTCCATTATACGGGGATATTTCTGCAAAAGATACGTTCTTAGATACGATTTCAAAGTATGCCGGTGTCGAAAAAGAGGAAATTTTGAGTCACGACCTCTTCCTCTACAATCGTCAGAAGGGAACTCTCTGGGGAGCAAACGAGGAATTTCTCTCTGCTACACGTCTGGATGATCTCCAGTGTGCCTGTGCTTCTCTTTACGGACTGCTTGGCGCAGACCGCAAACAGGCGGTTTCCGTTCACTGCGTTCTGGATAACGAAGAAGTCGGAAGTACAACAAAACAGGGTGCTGCATCTACGTTCCTTAGAGATACGCTGTTCCGTATCTGTACGGTATTCGGCATGGATACACAGGATTACTTTATCGCACTGTCCAAGAGTTTTATGATCTCTGCGGACAATGCCCATGCAGTTCATCCAAACCATACAGATAAAGCGGATCCTGTCAACCGCCCGTATTTAAATGAAGGAATCGTCATCAAATATAACGCCAACCAGAAATACTGCACAGACGGCATTTCTGCCGCTATGTTCAAGGATATCTGCAAGCAGGTAGACGTTCCGTATCAGACATTTACCAACCGTTCCGACATGGCAGGCGGCTCCACACTGGGCAATATTTCCAACACGCAGGTCGCACTTAATACCGTAGATATCGGACTTCCTCAACTGGCAATGCATTCTCCATATGAAACTGCCGGAGTCAAGGATACCGAATATCTTCTCAAAGCTGCAAAAGCATTTTTTGCATAGATCACTGACCCAATCCAGGCTGCTGAAAAAGTACGCCTGGATTTTCTTGTTCTTCCTCGCTTTTTTCTGTTTTGTCCGCTTTCAAAAACAAGAAAAAGCCTGCCAGAAACATCACAGAAAGCGCTCCTACTCCCAGATTTACACTGCCTGTAATCTGGCTCACTGCAGACACCAGAATAGTTCCCATAAAAGAAGCTCCTTTTCCGCAAATATCATAAATTCCGAAGTATTCTCCGGATTTTTCTGCCGGAATGATCTTCGCATAGTAGGAACGGGACATGGACTGAACTGCTCCCTGAAAACATCCCACACAGACTGCCAGGATCCAGAACTGATACTGCCTGTGAAGTCCGATCCCATACAGAGCGATCAGAAAATACGCAGAAATACATACCAGAATCAGTCTCGATGCACTTACTTTTCTGGAAATCTTTCCAAACAACAGAGCCGCCGGAAATGCAACAATTTGTGTCAAGAGGAGTGCAAGCAAAAGACCTGTGGTATCCAGCCCCAAAGCAGTACCATATGCAGTTGCCATGTCAATGATCGTATATACCCCATCAATATAGAAGAAAAATGCTGCCAGAAAAAACAGCACTTTTTTGTCTTTTCTTAATTCAGAAACGATCTGTCCCAATCTTTGCACACCGGACTGTCCTGCGTGTACTGTCGGTTTCCGACTGTGTGTCTGACGGTATGATTTCAGAAGCGGAACCGTCAGTGCAATCCACCAGACCGCTACCAGAAAAAACGAAATCCCCATCGCTGTCTGCATCGAAATTCCCACTTTATCATAAAACAATACCAGCAACAGACTGCAAATAAACGGAACACAGCTTCCGATATACCCCCAGGCATATCCCTGCGCAGAGACTTCATCCATCCGTTCTTCCGATGTAATATCGGTAAGCATCGAATCGTAGATCACAAGACTTAAAGAATACGCTGATTTTGCAAATACAAACAACAACAAAAACCAAATCCAGGACTGCATAAATCCAAGAAATACACAGCCAAATGCTCCCGCTAACAGTGCGATCATGAAGATTTTCTTTTTTCTTCCCGCTACATCAGAGACCGTTCCAAGGAGCGGCCCCAACACAGCTACGATTACGGTTGCCGCTGAGGTTGCATATCCCCAGTACGCCAGATAATTCACTTCTGAAATTCCGGCATCACCCGCCAGATAATTAAAATAAATCGGTATGATCGTAGAGATCAGAAGCGCAAATGCTGAATTCCCGATATCATAAAGAATCCATTTTTTCTCTATTGGCTTTAGTTTAAACTTCATTGCTCAAATCCTCCTGTCATGAGTCTGACGGAATAAAATTCCAATCGTTTTTTCTTGAGCAAGTTTAACATAAACAATTTCTGGTTATGATCAAGTTTGCTTTAAAAGTTTGTAAAATTTATTTTTAAGGTAGCTTTGGTTTCTGCTGTTAGGTTTATCCGCTGTCATCCGGAAGAAACAATCCATCCTGAAGAAACTTATAATCTATCTGCATAACGGTTTCAGAATTTCCAGGCAAAGCCTCCTGATCCCGTCCATCTATCACCGGCATTCCTGCCTCTAATCTTCCGTCCTGCCGGTATTGTACTTTATATCTTTCAAAATCCAATGCTTTCATTTGCGCAATAAATGGAATACGTTTCATCTGGCTATTGAAGTGCTATAATAAAGTTGTAACAGAAGTGGCTAATAAGATATAATCATCTTACAGAGAAAAGAGGAAGTATTATGTCACAAAGTTACACACCTGAATTTAAAAAGAAAATCGTTCGCCTTCATATCGAAGAGGGACGTACTTACAAAAGCATCACTGCAGAGTATGGTGTATCAAAAGCCAGTATCTCCAAATGGTGTGCTGAATTTAGCGAAGAATGCCATACAAAAGCCCAGCAGAATCCAGATGCTCCTAATGATCTGGAACTTATGAAAGAAAACCTCCGTCTCCGTAAGGAATTGGAAGAAGCAAAAAAGGAGAATCTCTTCTTAAAAAAAGCAGCGGCATTCTTCGCAAAGGAAATCGATTAGAGGCTTATCGATTTATTGACCAATATCATGAGACATTCGGTATCCGCTGGCTGCTTAGACGGCTGAAAATTTATCCGAACGCTTACTATAACTACCGGAAACACCGGAAGGCGGATTATCGCGCCCATAAAGCAGAAGTCCAGGCACAGATTCATGAAATCTATCATGAACACAATGGTGTCGATGGTTACAGGAGCATGACAGTCTATCTGGCACGTAAGGGATATCATTACAGCCCTGCAACCATACATAAGTACATGAATGCGGAGTTGGGACTGAGATCCATCGTTCGTCCCCAAAAAACAGATTATGAACAGGGAAAACCACACAAGGTGTTTGAAAACAAACTTCAGCAGAATTTTATGTCGGATAAAATCAATCAAAAATGGTGCACAGATTTCACATACTTATTTTTGAAGAACCATGATGTGAGATACAATTGCAGTATTATTGATCTTCATGATAGAAGTGTCATTGCCAGCATAACGGATCGGCACATCACCAGTGATCTTGCCATCCGCACTCTACAGAAAGCATTGGATTCTCAGCCAGCTATCAAAGGAGAATTGATCCTGCATTCCGATCAGGGCTCACAGTATACATCTAAGGCATTTACTGATTTTTGCAAGTCAGTGAATGTGACGCAGAGTATGAGCAAAGCAGGTTATCCCTATGACAATGCACCGATGGAGCGTTACTTCAATACACTGAAGAATGAATGCACAAATCTGTATGAGTTCAAAACAGAGGAAGAACTCTACCAAGCAGTGGAGGAATTTTCCTATGTCCACTACAATCATGTACGCCCGCATAGCTCCAACGGTTACCGTACGCCATATCAGGCACGAATCGCAGGATAAAAAAGGGCTGCCCGAGCAGATTGCTTGATTACTCAAAATCGGAACGGTTAGCTTTTGTCAAGGGCAAAGCTGCGACAGCGGTGTGAAACACCCTTGATGAAATCTGACAGTTCCGATAGATTCCAAACTGCAATCCACCGATTTTATTAGCCATAAGTGTTACAAAAATGCTTGACCACAACAATTACCGTTTTCCTCGAAAAACAGGAGAAAATATGGTATACTTTTATCAGAAAAAAAGTTTGGAGACAGCGGGATGAAACCATTTTTTACGGATGCTCAATTGAATAGCATGAGCCGTGAAAGTATGATTGAAATTATGAAAATCATGCAGGCACAAGTAGAGAAAAAAGAGACAGAAGTACAGCTCTTGAAAGACAAACAAAAAGAACTGGAATTTATGAATGCGATGCTTTCAGACCAATGTCATTTAGTTAAGACATTAAGCAGATGTATTCCTATCAGGCAGAGGTAGAAAATTCACTATCTTTGCCTGATTTTTCTTTTATAAAAACTTGCTCTTATATTTATGCAGCACAAAAAGACAGATTGCTATCTGCCTAAATTAACGATATACTTTTATCGATGTTATGCAACTCGATACAGAAAACTTACTGCTGACTTAGGCTTGACTTTGCGAGGGTCGGAACGCCCGGGTCTTACAGGTAAAAGATTCTTCTGTATCAGCGTCTCAACGTCAGGTGGGGAAATGTCATTTCGCAGGAAATAACGACATATATGAATTGCTATTGTGTAATTCATTTGATAAACATGTTTTGTACCTTTTTGTTGGATTATTACATGCATTGTAATGAGCTCACAATAATTGTAAAGGATTAAACGTGCGTATATTTCTTGCATGATATACTCCACCTTTTTTGAATGAAAGCAACATAATCCGATAGCATATTTCAATTCCCTGAACGATGTTTCGATGCCCCATCGCATTGCATAAACCTTCTTTATTTCTTCTACTGGAAAATCTTCCTTTGGAAGATTGGTAATTATACTTTCATACGAATCTTCTGAAATGGCAAACCTTACTACTCTAAAATTCAACGTATAAAATTTTTTGTCATATAAATCCAGATAGTCAAATGGACTGGATTTTGCAATAAATTTAAATTTTTTGGGTTTAGCTTTCACATCTTTTGTCTGTTTTCGGGTTAATATAAGTTGCATGTCGTGGTCAAACTCATTTTCATCAGGAAGGTCAAAACTTCCTGTCATGCTTCCCCCACCGCCATCCTTTACACGAATCAGATAATACATTCCTTTTTCTTGGACATGCGCAAAAATATTATATGTTTCATATCCTCTGTCTGCGATAAAAATTGTTTTTTTCTCTCCTTTATAACGGTCAATCATTTGTGTCATTGCCAATGATTCGTTTTCTAGCCTTGCAGGTTGTATCACAAGATCAATATATCGCTTCTCGCACAGGTCGAAAAGAGCATTCAGATGAATCTGATTAAATCCCCGATCAGTTGGTTGAGACTGAAAATAAGTGCCTGCATCGTTTGGATTACGGGCAATGTTCAAATCTGAGCCATCACAAGCTAATAGTTGATAATCCTTATACTTTTTTTCGAATGAGAAACAAGAATTAAATTCATAAAACAAAAACTGGAATGCCTCCAGAAGTAGTTTGTTTCTCTGTTGACAGAACGCTGAAGCAGACGGGGTATCGACAGAGAACTGGAAATAATCCAGCAATTCTTTTTTTAAGCTTCCACTTTCCATAGAAAGAAGAAATTGAATTGTAGATACAAAATCAAGTTTTCTGTTCCGTGAAAAATCAACTTCTGGATTTTTTGAAAACAACCATGGGGCGGTCGCCATTTCATGGATTAAAGATGACAATTTGTTTTTTACATGTTCCGCAAATATCATAAGCGTTACCTCCAAAATGTAATACATTTAAGTGGCTTCGCCGCAAATTTTTCTATATTTGTCAAGGATTTTTTTACAAAAAAAGAGCAGGGTATATATTTTGATATTACCTTGCTCTGCAAGAGGCTGCCGACTCAATATCTTAACTAAATGACATTGGAGTTATTGGATGTCCGTTCATTTTTTTCCGGCAGAATTCCAGTGGCATAACTTTACCTAGTCATTTTGAATCACCGCTTCTTCGATATGTCGGCAACTAGTTTGTTTGTATCAGTGATCACGCTGGCGCTGCAGATCGTAACAGGTGCGATGATCGCCTATGCGATTGTTTTTATGAATTTTAAAGGCAAGAAAGCGTTGTTTGCAGTCATCATGGGAACTTATATGCTTCCGACAGCAGCAACATATATTCCGAGCTATATTATTCCGGCAAACTGGAATCTGCTGAACACGTTTACAGGGCTGATCATTTCCAACTGTGTCAGCATTTTCGGAATCTTTCTGCTTCGACAGGCATTTATGCAGGTTCCAATGGGACTAATCGAGGCAGCAAGAATCGACGGGGCAAGCTCCTGGAAGATTTTGTGGCGGGTCGTGTGTCCGATGACAAAATCTTCGTTCATCACATTTGGACTGATGAACTTTATTACCTGCTACAACAGTTATATGTGGCCTTCTCTGATCACAGATGCGGATGAGAAGATGATGGTGTCACAGGGATTGAGAAAATTCTTTATAGAAGGCGGTGCTTATGGAACAGAATGGCCCCTGGTCATGGCAGGAAGTACATTGATCGTACTGCCGCTTCTGATTCTGTTTGCATTTACGCAAAAGTGGTTTATCAATGGAATCGGCGGAGATACGGGTATGAAAGGATAATTCCTTTTTTACATAAAGAAAGCAAAGAAAAAATGACATACGATGCATGAAGGAGAAAAAAGAAAATGAAAAAGAGAATTGTATCAGCATTATTAGTTTGTGTACTTGGAATGTCCCTGGTGACAGGATGTGGAAACAATGCAAAGGCTGCAGAAACGACAAAGACGGCAGATGGAAAAATTCAGTTGGATCTCTGGTATTCCGGGGGAAAAACAGCAGTCAATGTATTTCAGGACATTGTAGATGCATTCAATGAGTCTCAGGACAAATATGAAGTTAAGACAACAACACAGGCGGATTATACAGAGACTTATGAAAAACTGCAGGCAGGGATTGCAGGAAAGAAAGCTCCGGACATGGCACTTCTGGATACAGATAAATCCAGAAATCTTTCTGAAAAAAATCTGGTTGCAGACATCAATGAGTATGTAGAAAAAGATGATTCCTTTGAAAAAGATGATTATCTGCCGGTATTTTATGAGCAGGGGGAGGATGAGAACGGAAAATTGTTTGCACTGCCTGCATATGGTACAACACAGGTGATGTACTACAATAAAGCGGCATTTGAAAAAGCGGGAATTGACCCGGCAACGATCAAGACCTGGCAGGATCTTGCAGCGGCAGCAGAGAAAATGACAGCTTCTGATGGTTCCTTTGTGGGCTGGGAGCCAATGTGGGGCTCAGGAAATCTGATTGATGCAGCACTCAGCAACGGAGCCTCTCTTCTGAGTGAGGATGGGAAAAAAGTGATGATCAATTCAGACGAATGGGTAGAGGTATGGGAGAGCTTCCGTACATGGATTCACGATGACAAGATCATGAAAGTAAATTCCGGTGGACAGGGCTGGGAATACTGGTACACGACGATTGACGACGTTCTGCAGAATAAAGCAGGCGGTTATACAGGTTCTTCCGGAGATCAGGCAGATCTGGACTTTAGCATTGTGGGAGCCATGGAACAGCCTGGATTTAACGACAACCCTTCAGCACCAACGGCAGATGCACTGCAGCTTGTGATGCTTCAGAATTCTTCTGATGAAGAAAAAGAAGGTGTTTATGAGTTTATGAAATATTTTACAACTCCGGAAAATCAGGCAAAATGGTCCATGGGCACAGGATATGTGGCAGTACGTGAGTCTACACAGGAAGTAGAAGAGTTTAAGTCTTATGCAGAAGAAAATCCTCAGGCACTGGTTCCGCTTCAGCAGGCATCTCACGGAACACCGGCTCTTCAGGATCCGACAGGAGGAAAGATTCTGGATGCCCTGTCAATTGCAGCGGATAAGGTAGAGTTGGAAAACGTACCTGCACAGGAAGCTCTGGATGAAGCACAGAAAACAGCACAGGAAGCATTGGATGCATTATAAAATGAGAGATCAGATTAGATTTAAAATCGGAAAAGAAGAAAAAAATATTCAGGAAAAATGGATTGAAATTCCAGAAGGAACAGAACACATTCAGATGATGATAGAAATGCCCGAAGAATTTCGGTATATGGCATTCTTGTTTCTGGAAGATCCCAAAAAAGAAATTCGGTTTCAGAAGCTGCTGGGATATGGGCAGCAGAACCCGGGAATCGGAAAAAGTACAAAAGATACAACGATAGGAGGTGTTCCGGGAGAGATTTATCCCGGAACATGGAAAATCGGAATCGGTATTTTTACAGAATATGTTGCGCAGAAGCTGGGAGAACAAACCGGAGAAATTGTACTGACAGTTTCGGACCGGAAAGATGTGGTTTCTGATCCGATCGGCGGAGAATGCTGGGGGGAAAACGGACTTCATGTCTCGGAAAAAAAGCTATCGTTGGGAGAACGTATTTTGTCCGGAATCCGGATGGTATAAGGGTGATTTTCATACGCATACGAGGTTGTCTGACGGAAAAGAGACGATCGGGCATGCTTCTGAAAGAGCAGAGGAAAGCGGTTTGGATTTTTATGTGCCGACAGAACATAATCTGATGCATACCGGCTGGTGTAAGACTTCACTCTGTGTGCTTCCCGGAATTGAGGTAACGACAGATAAAGGACACATGAATCTGTTTGGAATTACGGAAATGCCGGAGAAAATTCTGGAGATCGTGAAGCATAACGGAGAAGAGGTCATAGATACGTATATGGATCAGACGATAGCACAAGCAAAACAAAAAGGATGGATTCGCAGTATCAATCATCCGTTTCTGACCATCTGGAAGTGGCAGTTTGAAAATACAGACCTGCGGGATATCAACTGTATGGAGATCATCAATGATCCGACGTATCCGGATGGACCAGGATCTAATGATATGGCAATTCGTTTTTTGGATCAAGTATGGAATGAAGGAATTCGTGTGTTCGGAGTGGGAGGAAGTGATTCTCACAATCTGGAGGATGAATTTTATGAAGGGGCAAGCCTTCCGTCTGCGGTGGGAGATCCCGCAACATGGGTATTTTGTGACGGATTAAGTCCGAAAAATCTGATGAATGCAGTAAGGCAGGGACATCTGTGTGTGACCAGATTCTGCAAAATAGAGCCAAAAATCAAGGTGGATGGTCAGAACTGTCTTCCGGGAGATGAGATCACTGCAAAGAAGTGTGAGATTACATATCGGGCGGAAATTTTGGGACTGACAGAAGAACCGGAAGCATTTCTTGTGATGAATGGAAATTATGTGGAACTGTCGGTCAGTTCGTCTGAAAACGGAAAATATCATGTAGAGACACACTTGATTCTGGAAAATACGTCCTGGCAGTGGATCAGACTGGAAGTCAGAACAAAGAAAAAAGAATTTCTGGGATATGTAAATCCGGTATTCCGAGGAAAGAAAGAGCCGGAGAGGATCACTTTCGGAGAAATCAAAGGAGAGACAGAAGGTTTAACAGATGATTAAAGGTATTTTATTTGATAAAGATGGAACTCTGATTGACTTTTTTTCCTTATGGCTGGGTGCGGCAAAAGCGGTCGTAATACAGTTTTTAAAAGAAAATGAGCTTTCGGAGGAAGTGAAGGAACGTGTGTTTTATGCTATGGGAATCGAGAATGGAGAAATCGATCCTTATGGCGGGCTTGCGTATAAGTCCTATTCAGAAATTGCTCTGGATATTACGGATGAACTTTCAAGGGAGCAGATTTATCTGGACAGCCGAAAAGTGAGGATGCAGCTGGAGCGGCTGTTTGCTGAATATGTGACGGAAAGTCAGGCACAGTATGTGGAAACAGCGGACATTAAAGCAGTCCTTGATTCGCTGAAACAGAGAAACATTTGGATTGGACTTGAAACAGCAGATACTGTGCCGTCTGCAAAAAACTGTCTGAAACGGCTGGAGGTACTGGAAAAATTTGATTATGTGGGAGCGGATGATGGTGTCCTGCGCCCGAAACCGGAAGCAGATATGTTTCTGGAATTTCAGAAAAAATTCGGACTGAAGCCGCAGGAAATCGCAGTGGTTGGAGATACATATAATGACATTCGTTTTGCAAGAGAAAACGGGGGAGTTGCCATTGGTGTTTTAAGCGGAGTGAGTCAGGAAGCAGATTTTTGCGGGGAAGCAGATTATATATTAAATTCTGTGGGAGAACTTCCGCAATTATTGGAACAGATATAGATATTAAGGAGGCATTGCTGTGGCTGAGATTCAGTTGAAACATGTATATAAAAAATATGAAGACAAAGTAGTTGCGGTACAGGATTTTAATCTTAAGATCAAGGATCAGGAGTTTGTGATTTTCGTAGGTCCTTCCGGATGTGGAAAATCGACAACGCTGCGGATGATCGCAGGATTGGAGGAAATATCCGACGGGGAGCTTCTGATCGATGGAAAAATGATGAATCAGGTACAGTCATGCGACAGAGATATTGCAATGGTGTTTCAGAATTATGCACTGTACCCGCATATGACCGTATTTGAGAATATGGCATATAGCCTCCGGCTGAAAAAGGTACCGAAAAAAGAACGCAGACAGAAGGTGAGGGAAGCGGCAAAGATTCTTGGACTCGAAGGGGTTCTGGACAGAAAAGCCGGGAGAACTTTCGGGCGGGCAGAAGCAGAGAGTGGCAATGGGACGTGCAATTGTACGGAATCCAAGAATTTTCCTGATGGATGAGCCATTGTCCAATCTGGATGCAAAATTAAGAACACAGATGAGGGCGGAGATACTGAGGTTGTACCAGAAGCTGAAAACGACGTTTATTTATGTGACGCATGATCAGACAGAGGCGATGACACTTGGAACAAAGATTGTAGTGATGAAAGACGGAGTGATTCAGCAAGTCGCATCACCGGAAGAACTTTACAACTGTCCGGCAAATACATTTGTGGCAGGTTTTATCGGAATGCCGCCTATGAATTTCTTTCAGGGGAAATGCTGCAGAGGCGGAGAATATGGAACCTATCTTCAGATTGGAGATTTTGCGGTCAATCTGACAGAAGAAGATGCCGAAAGAGTTTTCCGAAAGGGATATATGGGTGAGGTGATCACAGTAGGTGTGCGTCCGGAAGATCT
>ENA-OQHL01001089-OQHL01001089.1-human-gut-metagenome-genome-assembly--contig:-NODE-1089-length-15281-cov-2.901478_pt1 | contig 15281 bp, 16 predicted proteins | sample MGYA00242565_ERZ504723 | MGnify/ENA primary metagenome ERZ504723 (study PRJEB26092, sample SAMD00036211) | human gut metagenome | host: Homo sapiens | study: EMG produced TPA metagenomics assembly of... | reverse complement strand
TCGCGCCGCACAAGATCAAAGGAAAGCTGGATGAGTATGTGGTAGGACAGGAGTATGCCAAGAAAGCGATGGCTGTTGCTGTTTACAACCACTATAAGAGGGTAGCGACAGATTCGGTCGATGATATTGAGATTGAAAAGTCCAATATGCTGATGATCGGACCGACAGGAAGTGGTAAGACATACCTTGTAAAGACACTTGCGAGACTGTTGGATGTACCGCTTGCGATCACAGATGCCACTTCCCTGACCGAGGCTGGTTATATCGGGGATGACATTGAGAGCGTCGTATCTAAATTACTGGCAGCAGCAGATAATGATGTAGAGAAAGCCGAGCAGGGAATCATCTTTATCGATGAGATTGACAAGATCGCGAAGAAGAGAAATTCCAGCCAGAGAGATGTAAGCGGAGAATCCGTACAGCAGGGACTCTTAAAGCTGTTGGAAGGCAGTGAGGTAGAGGTTCCGGTAGGAGCCAACAGCAAGAATGCCATGGTTCCTCTGACGACAGTAAATACGAAGAATATTCTGTTTATCTGCGGGGGTGCATTCCCGGATCTGGAAGGCATCATCAAGGAACGGCTGATGCATAAGACATCCATGGGATTTAATGCAGAGCTAAAAGATCAGTATGACAATGACAAGGATATCCTGTCTAAAGTAACGGTGGAAGATTTGCGCAATTTCGGTATGATTCCGGAATTTATCGGACGTCTTCCGATCATCTTTACACTGAAAGGTCTGGACAAGGATATGTATGTAAAGATCTTAAAAGAACCAAAGAATGCCATCTTAAAGCAGTATCAGAAGCTGCTTGCACTGGATGAAGTCAAGCTGGATTTTGATGATGGAGCGCTGGAGGCGATTGCGGAGAAGGCAATGAAGAAAGAGACCGGAGCAAGAGCACTGCGGGCGATTATCGAAGAGTTTATGCTGGATATCATGTATGAGATTCCAAAGGATGAGAACATCGGAGAGGTGACGATCACAAGATCTTACATAGAAGGAACCGGCGGTCCTCTGATCAGTCTTCGGGGACAGGAAGTGCCGAGATTGCCGTAGGAAAAGAAAGAGTATGAGAGAGTCTGGAAACAGACTCTCTTTTATTGCGGATTTGTGCAGAATTATGGTAAAAATTATGTAAAAACGTCATAAAATGTAGAAAATGTATTGAAAAAAGGAATTTAAAGGTGTATCCTTATAGATGTTTGACAAAAAGGGGGCACATTATGGACTACAAGTATTTACTAGATCTCGCAATTATTTTACTTTGTACAAAAGCGCTGGGGCTTTTGACAAGAAGGGTACAGATGCCGCAGGTCGTTGGCGCGCTTCTGGCCGGATTACTGTTGGGACCTGCCGGAGTCGGCATTCTGACAGAGACATCATTTCTGCAGTCTGTAGCGGAGATTGGTGTGGTCGTTCTGATGTTCTGTGCAGGTATGGAGACAGATATCAAAGAACTGAAAGCATGCGGAAAGGCATCCTTTATTATTGCACTCTGTGGAGTACTGGTACCGCTTGCGGGTGGATTTGCTACGGCATATTTGTTCAATCGGCCGGGGATGATCGAGTCAGATGCATCAGCAAGTATTTTCCTGCAGAATATTTTTATCGGAGTAATTCTGACAGCAACTTCAGTCAGTATTACGGTGGAGACATTAAAAGAGCTTGGAAAGCTCAAAACCCGTTCCGGCAATGCAATCCTGGGAGCAGCGATCATTGATGATATTCTGGGAATTGTGGCGTTGACAATCGTGACAAGCATTTCAGATCCAAGCGTGAAAATTTGGAATGGTCATGCTGAAGATTGTTGGGTTCTTTGTATTTGCAGCAGTTGTAGGATTCATCTTCTACAAATTGTACAAGAACTGGGTGGACAAGCCAATAGGAGAAACATCGACACACGATCGTGGCATTTGTGTTCTGTCTTCTGATGGCATACATTGCAGAGGATATTTTTGGAGTGGCAGATATTACGGGTGCGTTTATTGCCGGTCTGATCATTTCAAACGTACAGCGTTCTACTTATCTGGAGACAAAATTTGATACACTGTCTTATCTGCTTTTATCGCCGGTATTTTTTGCAAGTATCGGGCTGAAAGTAGAGCTGCCGAAGATGTCTGCGGCGATCGTTGGATTTGCAGTAGCATTGACGATTGTTGCAGTATTGACGAAGGTCGTTGGATGTGGATTTGGTGCAAAGATCTGTCATTACAAGAATTATCAGGCAAAACGAATCGGAATTGGTATGATCTCGCGTGGAGAAGTAGCGTTGATCGTAGCCAGCAAGGGCGCAGCACTGGGGCTGTTAGGTTCTGCATTTTTAGGTCCGATCATTATTGTTGTCGTGATCACGACAATTATTACACCAGTCTTTTTGAAGGTGGTATTTGCACCGGGCACGGCTCCGGTACCGGAACAGATCGTACCGGAATCAGAGCGTGTAAAGACAATTTACGAATCCAAAAAGAGAGAATGATTTTTTCAGGGACGCGAGAAGGCGTCCCTTTTTGTTATAACTGACGCATGGCTTCGAATGTATTGTAAAGGTTTAACTGGCCGTATCCCCACTCTCGGTTCGGATATTTCATATCCGGGTTTCTGGTGGCGCCTAACGTCAGCAGACTTTTGATCAAAGCGGTACTCACGGATGGGATCTTTTTCTGCTGAAGGTGCCATTCCACAAGCAAAGCGGCTGCGCCTGCAGTGATGCCGACCGAGGTACTGGAACCGCTCCTGCTCTCAAACTGTCCGCCGGGAAGAGCACCGGTAATGCTGATTCCCGGGGCTGTAAAATCCGGTTTGACCTGCTCCGTACGAGTAAACCCTCTTCCGGAGGAAAGTGCAAGACCGTTGTTGGAAGAATCGTAATAGGAGACGGAGATCGGCTGTACGGAATCAGAAGGGGCAGTCAGTGTATAGTATGGATTGGAGTTTAAAAAATAAACTTCTCCGCTTAAAAATTCCCGCACAGGAAGCCAGATGTGGAATCGCCCGTCAATAATCTGGACGGGTTCTACCACAAGCTTCCAGATTCCGGGAGCAGCATCGGAAAAACGAAAATGAATCAGTTCCGAGGCTGTACTTTCTACAAACAGACGGTAGTCGATGTAGACTGTTGTATTTTCAAAAAAGAAAATTGAAAGTTGTGCTTGTTCCCGCACGAATGGGAATGCGGGACGTACTCTCCCCAGACGGAGAGGTCAGGCTGATGGAGAGGATATTGGGGAGTTCGGTCCATAGCTCCATCACAAAACCGCTAGTATTTTCTCCGACACGGATTTCTACGGTCTTTGTATCAGAAGTATTCATGATCTCGCTGTAAAAGTGATGTCTCTGATCTGCTTCATTTCCGACCCCGATAACAGGAATCCGATTAGACAACAAGGTATACTGCTGGGCAATGATCGAGAGTGGGAGAGAGCCGGAGTGTCCGCCCAGATTGCTGCCAAGTGCCAGGCAGAAGATCAGAGGAAGTCCCAGTTTTTCGGCAAGCAGGTGGAGATAGCGCATACCAAGCATGATATCATTTTCCTGAAAAGCAGGGGCTGTATTGGGAATAAAATAGTAGTCTCTCAGATATTGTTTTGCCTGCTTTAACTTTACAACGGCAATTACAGATTCCGGCGCAGCACCGATAAACTGCGCATCGGGATCTCCGGAACCGGCAGCGATACTTGCGAGAAATGTTCCGTGTCCATTATTGTCCACACTTGGGACAAGGGAATACGGATCTTCCGAGGCAAGCGCTTCATTGATCATATCGGGTGTATAATGAGAGCCATAGTCAAAGGATTCCGGAGGGGTGCCGCTTTGGATCGTCTGATCCCAGATGCCTGCGATTCGAGTGGTTTTATCCAGATGTTGAAATACCGGATTTTGATAGTCGATTCCGGTATCCAGAAATCCGATCATAACCTGTTTTCCGCTTAATTGAATGGTGGAGTGGTTCTGGATCGGAAGGATTCCGGCCTGATTTAGCGCCTGCATACTGAGCAGGGAGTAGCATTTCGGAATCGAAAAATAAGAATAGTTTTCCAGCGATACAGGTTTTATTACAGATTTTGAAAGGTAAGCACATTGATAAAAAAAGCCGGGGTTTTGAAGACAGTAGTCTTTTTCAAGCATATCTTGAAGAAAGGGCATTCGGATGTCGGAGACAATAAAATCATGATAATCTTCAGAAAGAATTTTTTTCCGGCATAAGTCAGAGTATGGCATGAAATGATCTCCTGGATGTTTTTGAAAGTATATGCCGAAAGCTTCAAAATAAGAAGCGGAAAGAAGAAAACAGAAGAAATCTGGTTGAAGTTATGAACGTTTGGGGTATAATGTATATATGCACGAGAAATTCTGTTGAAAATAACAGATATGTGACAGAAAGGAGAAGAAAGATGAAATCTTTTTTTGAAGACTTAGGTAAAAAAATCGGTGAGACAACAGAAACTGTGACAAGTAAAGCAGGCGAGATGATGGAAATACAGCGATTGAGAGGACAGATCCGAACTCTGGAGCGCGGCAATGAGGCGGATATGCTGGAGATGGGGCGCTTTCTGTACGAGAAGTACCAGGCGGGAGAGGCGATGGACGAACAGGTACAGATGCTGTGTGAAAAAATCGATAACAGAACAGAAAGTATCGAGAGACATCAGGCAAAGATCGAGGAGATCAAAGGAACGAGTACTTGTGCAGAATGTGGAAAACAGGTAGCAAAAGAGATGGCATACTGTCCGTACTGCGGAGCGAAAAAAGAAGAAGACATTTGGGATGAAACGGAGGATGTGCTCAGGGAAAAGGCCGATCAGGCGGTTGAATTTGTAAAAGAAAAAACAACACAGGCAATGGATACAGTTGCAGAGAAGACAGAAGATGCAGCAGAGGTAGTTGTGGAAAAAACAGAGGACGCAGCAGAGGCTGCCTGTGAGCATGTCAAAGACCTTTCAGAGGCAGTGAAGGAAAAAGCAGAGGACGCAGCAGAAAAAATTAAAGAATTTACAGAAGAATAGAGGCAGAATATGAAAAATCTGTTTGGAGCAGGGGCAACGGCATTTCTGACGTGTCTGGATATGGCAGTCAAATCAGAAGTGGAAAAGTGGCCGGACGAGGGAGAAAAACCGTTTGCGGACAGCAAAAAGATCGTCCTTAGAAAAGTGCATAATAAGGGGATGTGTATGAGTCTTTTGAAAGAGTATCCTCAGTTTGTAAAGTACACATCTCTTGTTATGGCTGCAATTCTGACCGTCTGGGATATCTTGTGTCTGCGAAAAAAAGGCAGTTATTTGAAAAAAGCAGGGCTTTCACTTGGTGTGGCAGGTGCGTGGAGCAACACACTGGATCGCTGGATGCGGGGATATGTGGTGGATTATATCGGGTTTCAGACATCTGACGAGAAGCTGACAAAGATCACATACAATCTGGGAGATTTTTTTCTTGCGGCAGGAAGTATTCTGATTTTACTCAGTGAATTTTTGCATAATTTCAGGAAAGGAAGTGAGTAAAATGATCCAGGACATAGCACCGCATCAGTTTAAGAACGAATACAGGCCGGTTTCGCCGCAAAAGGACAGCATTGCATTGTATTATGAAGAACACACAGCATTGATGAGGCGGACACAGACGGGAATAGAGTTTCCAACATTTGGAGAACTGGAACGGTTGAACGAAGAGATTTATGAGAACAGTATTTATCTGTTTACAATTGATGAGAAGCAGTATTATCTGGTTGATAATCTGAACCGGGAGCCGCACTCTGAGTTTACAATGGAGAATACGGAGATTTTCAGGACAGCAGATCCTCAGTACAGCGCATTTGCGGGGATCACGGGATATCAGCTGTATCGATGGTATCAGACACGCAGATATTGTGGACGCTGTGGACATAAGATGCGTCATGATACAAAAGAGAGGATGCTTTTCTGTGAACACTGCAGAAATATGGAATTTCCGAAGATCTGTCCGGCTGTCATTGTTGGAGTGACAGACGGTAACCGGATCCTGATGTCCAAGTATGCAGGGCGAAGTTATAAAAAATATGCACTTCTTGCCGGATTTACAGAAATCGGAGAAACCGTGGAAGAAACAGTGGCGCGAGAAGTGATGGAAGAAGTCGGATTGAAGGTAAAGAATATCCGATACTATAAAAGTCAGCCATGGGCATTTAGTGATACCCTGTTGATGGGATTTTACTGTGATCTGGACGGTGACGCAGAAGTGACACTGGATGAAGAGGAACTGGCACTGGCGGAATGGTTTGAAAGAGACGAGATTCCGGTAGAGCCGTCCAGAGACAGTTTAACCAATGAAATGATCATAAAATTTAAACAAGGTGAAGTTTAGGAGGTAGCACAATGAGAGCAGAATTTGATGAAAGTCTGGTAACAGGAAACGAAATGATTGATTCCCAGCACAAGGAACTGATTGATAAGATTAACAAATTACTGGACAGCTGTGAGACAAGTAAAGATAAGGTGGTGTCTGTAAAAACACTGGATTATCTCGCAGATTACACAGAATTCCATTTTGGAGAAGAGAAAAACTGCAGGAAGAGATTACATATCCGGGGGTGGAAAAGCACAAAGAAGAGCATGAAAAATTAAGACAGGTCGTAAGAGATCTCTACAATATGCTGGAAGAGGAAGAAGGGCCGTCTGCTGCATTTGTAGAAGCAGTGAATAAAAATGTGGTGGAATGGCTGTACAACCACATTAAGACATTTGACCGTTCTGTTGCAGAATACAAATTTATGCATGAAAACGGTGAGAGATTGTAAGAAAAAGATTGCGGATAAAAAGTGGCACAGCGGGAAACATCCCGTCTGTGCCTTTTGTCTGGATATTCTTTTTTATCATTTCATTTCCGCATACAGTTTGACCAGTTCGATCATCACCTCTACGGATTTATCCATGCCCTCAGCGGTAATGTGCTCAAATGGTCCGTGATATCCATGTCCACCGGTTCCAAGGTTTGGACAAGGCAGCCCCATAAAGCTTAAGCGAGCGCCATCTGTACCGCCGCGGATCGGAAGGATCAGAGGTGTGACATCTGCTGCAAGGCAGGCTTTTTTCGCATTTTCGATCAGATGCATGTTTCCATCTTTTATGATCTCTGCCATATTGCGGTACTGTTCATCAATGGTCAGTTTTACGGTGCCCAATCCCCATTTCAGATTCATCTGTTTGGAAATTTCTTTTAAGGTTTCCAGACGTGCGGCAAACTTGTCGGTATCGTGATCTCGGACAATGTAATGCAGTTTTGCGCAGGCTACATCGCCGGACATGCTTACAAGATGATAGAATCCCTCATAGTCCTCGGTATCCGCTGGAGTTTCTCCCTCAGGGAGGGCAGCGTTGATCTCCATTGCCACCAGGGCGGCATTGACCATCACATCTTTTGCAGATCCCGGGTGTACATTCACGCCTTTGATCTCAAAGATCGCATCTGCGGCATTGAAGTTCTCATACTGAATCTCACCTTCGGTGTCTCCGTCCATGGTGTAGGCAAAATCCGCATCAAATTTTTCGACATCAAAATGATCCGCTCCTCTGCCAACTTCCTCATCCGGAGTAAATCCGATCGAAATCTGACCATGTGGGATATTTTCAGTCAAAACCCGTTCTGCCATGGTCATGATCTCTGCAACTCCGGCCTTGTCGTCTGCACCGAGGATGGTATCTCCGTTGCTGGTGATCAAAGTACGACCTTTGAGATCCTTTAAATGCGGGAACATGGAGACAGAAAGAACCCGTCCGTCAGAACCGCCAAGAGGAAGGTCGCGTCCGTCATAGTTTTCAGTTACAACCGGAACGATCTTCTTGTCACAGAAGTCAGAAACAGTATCCAGATGTGCAATAAATCCGATCTTCGGACAATTTTCATATCCCGGCGTGGCAGGAATCTGTGCGTAGACATAGCATTTTTCATCCGTCCGTGCCTTTGGTAGTCCCAAATTGATGAACTCCCGGATCAGATCCTGTGCCAGGTCAAACTGGCAGGCAGAAGACGGTACGGTAGTGCTTGTCTCATCACTTGGGGTGCGTACAGTTACGTATTTTAAAAGTCGTTCATAAGCTCTCATAAATAAATCTCTCCTGTTTTGTTATAATGATCTGTGTTTATTATAATTCCTGAGAGGAAGAAAGAAAAGGCAGAAATGGAAAAAAATCAGAAAAGTAACTTGACAATCAAAGCTGGGAAATTCTATAATGAACGTTGTTCAGAATGGAGGTGCAGATTTGAATATGGCAGTTACATCAAGAGAGGAAATACTTGCAGTGTGCAGAGAGATTGTGGCAGAAGAAGGGCTTTCGTCCGTAAACATGAGGCTTGTGGCTTCCCGGTGCAACATTGCATTAGGATCCGTGTATAATTATTTTCCATCCAAATCGGAACTTTTACTTGCGACGATTGAAAGTGTATGGATGGATATCTTTCATATGAATGGACAGGTACTTGTATTTGAAAGCTTTACAGCATGTATTGCCTGGTTGTTTGATACGGTGTATAAAAGCAGTCAGAAGTATCCGGAGTTTTTTAATCTGCATTCCATGAGTTTTGCAGCAAAAGATAAAAATGAGGGAAGGAAAATGATGGAGATTTCCCTGATGCATTTGAAGAAAAATCTGGTTCAGATATTGACAGAGGACCAGAATGTGCGTGAGAATGCATTTGAAAATGAGCTGACTCCGGAAATTTTTGTGGAGTATGTGTTTACACTTCTGATGTCCATTCTTCTGGAAAAGCAGAAAAGCTGCGAACCACTTTTAACGATGATCGCACACAGTATCTATGAATCCCACTTTTAAAAAGTGGGAAATTTTAAACATAAATATGAACAATGTTCATATTAGAGAGGAGAACAAAATGAAAGTAAAAAAAAGAACATTACTGCTACTGGCCAGCATTGTCTGGCTGATTGCGGGGTTCAATATTATTCGAATTGGAATACTCAGCTATACGGGGCATGTGACAGTTGTGAATATTTTGCTCTCAGCGCTGGTTTTTGCTGTATTCTGGTCGATGGTATTTTATAAACTGGTGATCAGACATACCGACAGAATTCAAAACTACGAAGATGAGCTTCAGTTTTTCTGGCATTTTTTTGATAAGAAGTCATTTTTGATCATGGCATTTATGATGACTTTTGGAATTGGTCTTCGAGCCTCCCATTTTGCACCGGATGTGTTCATCGCTGTGTTTTATTCAGGATTGGGAATGGCACTGTTTCTGGCAGGAGTTCTGTTTGGAGTTCATTATTTTCAGCAGGAAAGAAAAGTAAGCAGATAGAAAAGGTGCAAGTATCTGTCTGTTTACGATTTTACGTAAATTAAAATTGGTGTTAGAATATCCCTATGGTAAAGTTCTGAGCAATTGTTAAACTGTCAAGGGTCGTTAATAGTTGCTATAGCTTTTATTTTTTTAATTTTACAGAAAGCCTAATACCGCCTAAACCAACGAATAAATCATTCGTAGCATGAGTCATCCTCCTTCGTTTTGGTTCCGTTAAACTATGAGATGGGGTAGTTCCCTTTTTCAAGGAATCTAATTTTGTGATTATTTCACAATTGAAATGTAAACGTTTTCCCATATAATAAGTGTATCGAATTCTTCCGGAGGAATTTTAGATATGGAACATATAGACATTAAATTTATCGCGAAAAAAAAGCGGTTGTTCGATTGCTACGGTTTCTCGTGTGATCAATCGTTCCAAACCAGTCAGCGAGGAGTTACAGAAAAGAGTAATAGATACGATCAGAAAGTATAATTATAATCCAAGCATTTACGCACAGAATCTGGTGGGTAAAAAGTCAAAATTACTTGGTTTTATCATGACCAACTACATCAATCAGTATCAGCTTCTGCTGTTTCGTTATCTGAACGAGTTTGCCTGCAAGATGGGGTATGGTTGTATTATTCGTTATTGTAATTCTGAATTTGAGGAAAAACTAGAGGTATTAAGAGAACTGGAAATTAGGGGAATCGAAGTCTGCTTTAGCCTTTTTCTGCTTTCGCCGAAAGAGGAAGCGTATATAAAAGAACATTTCAGAATTAAAGTCTGCCACATGCAGTCACCGGAAATGCACTTGAATATCATAGAAAAAAACGAAAGTTCTGTTTATGAGGCTGTGTGCTATCTTGCTCAGCTTGGTCACAAACGAATTGGAGGCATCTTTTGTATTGACGAAATAGAGGACAGTTTCCTCTTGGCAAGGAAAAGAGGCTTTATAAAAGCTGTAAGTCAGATAAATCTCGATCAAGATGAATCTCTGATTGGCCAGCTTCATGGAGAATGTGAAAAAGACAGTGTGATTTCAGTGATAGAAAAGATCTTTGTACCTCAAAATCCGCCAACGGCATTGTTTTGTTACAGCGATGAAGTTGCAATCGAGGTCATGTCCTGGATCATGAAGCAGGGGTATAGAATTCCAGAGGATATATCTGTGCTTTCATTTGACGGTATTCCGTTTGCGGGACGCGTAACGCCATCTCTGTCTACAATTAGCCAGCCAGTAGAATATCAGGCAAAATGCATTATAAAAGGCATGTTGTATCTACAGGATGGAATAGAGAGACCATGTGATGAAAAGGAAAATGAATATCTTCTGCAGATTCGGGACAGTGTGGGGATTCCTGGTCATTAAAAAAATTGGAGGAAGAATATGAAAGCGAAAAAGTTAATTGCCACTGGTCTTGTGGCATCAATGTTAATGCTGGCGCTTACTGGATGTGGCGCAGGCGGAAATAGCGGTGAATCCGCAAAAGATACAGATAAAGGATCAGTATATTTTCTGAACTTTAAATCTGAACTTTCTTCTGAATGGAAAGAAGTAGCCGGAACCTTTACCAAGGAAACCGGAATTGATATGAAAGTAGTTACTGCGGGAAGCGGAACCTATGAACAGACATTAAAATCTGAGCTTTCAAAAAAAGAAATGCCGACACTTTTTAACATTAACGGTCCAATCGGGTATCAGACATGGAAAAACTATTGTGCTGATCTGAAAGATTCCCAAATTTATGAGTGGCTTGCTGACAAAGATATGGCAATTACAGATGGCGATGGTGTGTATGGTATTCCGTATGCAGTAGAAGGCTATGGAATTATCTATAATGACGCTATTATGAAGAAATATTTTGCACTTCCGGATAAAGCAGTTGATATTTCAGATACAAAAGAGATTAAAAATTTCGACACGCTTAAAACAGTGGTGGAAGATATGACAGAACATAAAAATGATCTTGGAATTCAGGGAGTTTTCGGTTCAACTTCATTTGCTCCAGGCGAAGATTGGCGCTGGCAGACTCATCTTATGAATCTTCCTGTGTACTATGAATATAAGGCTGACGGAGTGGATAATCTGGATGCGATCGAATTCAAATATAATAAAAACTTTAAAAATATTTTTGATCTCTATCTGAATAATTCATGTACAGAACCATCTATGGTTGGATCTAAAAATGTCGAGGAATCTATGGCAGAATTTGCAATGGGAAATGTAGCTATGATCCAGAATGGAAACTGGGGCTGGGCAATGATCTATGACCTGGATGGAAACGTGGTAAAAGAGGAAGATATTAAGTTCCTTCCAATTTATACAGGAGTAGAAGGAGAAGAAAACCAGGGACTTTGTGTCGGAACAGAAAACTATATTTGTATCAACAATAAGGTTTCTGAAGCTGACCAGAAAGCATCTGAAGAGTTCCTGGAATGGCTGTTTAACAGCGAGAGTGGAAAAGCTTACTGCAATGGAATCCTTGGAATGATTCCGCCATTCTCAACATTTGATGAGGATGAAAGACCAGATAATCCGCTCGTACAGGATATGCTTAGTTATATGAACGATGATTCTTTATATTCTATTACATGGGACTTTACAACCTTCCCGAGCCAGGAATTTAAAAACCAGCTTGGAAGTTATCTTCTTGAGTATGCGCAGGGAAATATGACATGGGATGATGTAGTTGAGCAGACAACTGATTGCTGGGCATCAGAAAAAGCCCTGCTTGCACAATAGTAGAAATTTAGTTCCTGTTTATAGGCTGGCGTTTTCCGAACTGAAATGCCGCATGATACAGTGAATGTAGCAGATTTCGCCGATGTGGAATGCAAAGCATCGGCAAAATCCGTTGCTGTTTGCGCAATGCGTGAATAGCAACAAATTTATGGGGCAGAGACAAAAATGTTTCTGCCCTGTGTACGAAAAGGGAGGCTGTTTAGAAGATGGAAAAAGCTTTTAAAAAGAGATTTGTGATATTAGTGTTACCAACGCTGATCGCATTTATTATTGCATTTATTATTCCATTTGTACTGGGAATTTATCTTTCTTTCACAAAATTTACAACAGTTACAGATGCCCAGTGGATTGGGCTGAGCAATTATATTGTGGCATTTCGGGATAAAGATTTCCTTGCATCGCTCCTGTTTACTGTTAAATTTGTACTTGTTAATCTTGTGACGATTAACTTAATTGCCTTTATGCTTGCATACGTGTTGTCAAGAAAGCTCCGTGGAACAAATATTTTCCGAACAGTTATATTTATGCCAAACCTTCTGGGCGGAATTGTGCTTGGTTATATTTGGCAGCTGATCATTAATGGGATTCTTTCTTTTTTCAGAACAACGCTTACTGCAGATGCGGCATATGGATTCTGGGGAATGGTGCTTGCTATGAACTGGCAGTTGATTGGATATATGATGGTTATTTACATTGCAGCTATCCAAAATATTTCAGAGGAAATAAAAGAAGCAGCACTTATTGATGGTGTAACGCGGGGACAGATGGTTAGAAAGATTATTTTGCCCCTGATCATGCCTGCAATTACAATCTGCTTATTTATGACAACAACAAATGCATTTAAAATGTTTGACTTAAACCTTGCCCTGACCGCGGGACTTCCGGGAAAATCCACTTCTCTGGTTGCACTGGATATTTATAATTCATTCTACAACAGAATGGGTTATGAGGGAGTCGGACAGGCCAAAGCAGTGATGTTTTTCTTAATCGTTGCTGCAATTTCAGTGACGCAGCTTATTATTACTCGGGCGTAAGGAGGATTGAAAAACTGAATGAAAAATAAAAAGGGTGAAAGCATACAGATAATAATTCTTACTGTTAATCTCGGTTTTATTTATCGCTCCGATTGTGATTGTGTTTATGAATTCATTTAAGAGCAAACTATTCATTAACAGTACGCCGTTTGCGTTCCCTAATGCCGACTCTTTTGTAGGTCTGGCAAATTATGGAGAAGGAATGATTAAGACCGGATTTCTGCAGGCATTTTTTATTACTTTATTTATAACTGTAGCCTCCGTGTTTCTTATTGTTATGCTGACTTCTATGACAGCATGGTATCTGGTCCGTGTAAAAAGCCGTTTTACAAAAGTAATGTACTATCTGTTTGCTTTTGCCATGATCGTACCATTCCAGATGGTAATGTTTACGCTTGTTAAAGTATCAAATATGTTTAATCTGGACAATCTGATCGGTATCATATTTATTTATGTCGGATTTGGTGCTGGATTGTCTGTATTTATGTTTACTGGTTTTATTAAATCAATTCCAGTTTCTCTGGAAGAGGCAGCGATGATTGATGGATGTTCTATTATGCAAATTTACTTTAAAGTTGTATTTCCTGTGATACGTCCGATTATTATGACAGTTGCAATTTTGAATGCCATGTGGATCTGGAATGACTATCTGCTTCCATATCTTGTAATTGGTTCTGAATATAAAACAATCTCTGTGGCAATCCAATATCTCAGAGGTGGATATGGCTCGATTGACCTTGGACTTATGATGTCCATGCTGGTACTGGCAATCATACCAATTGTAATTTTCTATATGATTTGCCAGAAATGGATCATACAGGGAGTAATCGCTGGAGCAGTAAAAGGATAAGGAGACTAAAATGAAAAAAGTATTATACGAGGAATTACTTCCAGAAGAATGTGTGCAGAGAATACAGGAGATGCCGGTTGCTTATCTTCCGCTTGGAACATTGGAATGGCATGGTCCACATATGCCTCTTGGGGCTGACGGAATCCAGTCAAAAGAATTGTTTGTGCGAGTGGCAGAAAAAGTAGGCGGTGTAGTACTTCCGATGTTGTTTATGGGACCTGATCGTGTGTTTCACGACAGGGGAACTGCGTTTTATGGAATGGATATTAATACCGAAGGGGCACTGAATACATATTGCGTCCAGCAGATGAAAGGCAGTGCCTATTGGATGGAAAAAGCTCTGTTTCAGGACAATCTGCGCAGTATCTTTGCCCAACTGTTCAGAGCAGGCATACGTATCGTAGTCGGACATGGACATGGGCCATCAACAAATGTATTTCAGGAACTAAAGGAAGAAGCAGAAGAAAAATATGGTCTGCACATTTTGACTGCTTGGACATTTGCAGAAGACGATCGGTTGAAATATCAGAATGACCATGCCGGAGCGAATGAAACCTCTATCGTAATGGCTGTACGTCCAGAGCTGGTAGATTTTGGACAGGTGAAAGAAGATGAAAGTAATTTGATAGGAATCGCAGGACGTCATCCGGTCAGAGAATCATCTGCAGCATACGGAAATGAGATCCTTGAGTATACAATGAAAACACTCATTTCAGGTATTGAAAAGGAGTACAAAATACTCAAAGAAAGCTAGATAGATGCAAATGATTTTGAACTGTCTTATGAAAAAGAATCCTGCGAGAAGGATTTTCCGCCTGCGGCGGGTCGCTTCTGCGACATACTTCTTATCCACCGTAGTGCTATCCTCGCGGAACACTTAGGAATTTATGAAAACAAGAATTTTTGAGTGACGCCTTTAAACGGAAACAAGAAAATAGCGACCACATAGAGTACAAAATGCTCTGGTGTGGTCGCTATTTTTTGTCTATATTATGCTAAGTATTATAACAGTTCAGTTTTTGGCATTCACAATATTTTCCTTTAAAATAGATGATCATTTTATGTTCGGCAGATAGATCTCCGAAGTGTTCTGGAGGAAAGACTGCAAATTACGCTTAAACGGAATGCCAGTTCCGCTACTGCGGAACGGCTATTCCATTTTTAACGGTACAAAGTACCGTTAAATTACATCATTCTGTTTCACGCATATTTATACCGTTCATCTCCAGACGATACGTATGGTGCTTATCGGTGATACGTGTAAGGCACGCATCAGCGTAGGTATTATCAGCAAACATATCAAACCATGTACTGACTGGAAACTGTGAGATGACTACAGTTGATTTCCTTCCATCCCTGGTGTCAAGGACTTCAAAAAGATCCC
>ENA-OQHL01001087-OQHL01001087.1-human-gut-metagenome-genome-assembly--contig:-NODE-1087-length-15298-cov-2.561598_pt1 | contig 15298 bp, 16 predicted proteins | sample MGYA00242565_ERZ504723 | MGnify/ENA primary metagenome ERZ504723 (study PRJEB26092, sample SAMD00036211) | human gut metagenome | host: Homo sapiens | study: EMG produced TPA metagenomics assembly of... | reverse complement strand
AGCTACTAATGTTTCTGAAGCTTCAAGTATTGAAACACAAGAAGATAACTCAATTACAGGAGGCAACTTCATAACTGATGAATATGGTAATTGGTACTATATTAAAGATAATCAAAAGTTAACTGGCTTTCAAACAGTGGATGGTGTTCCTCTTTACTTTGACCAGGATGGTATCCAAGCAAAGGGTAACTTTGTAACTGTGGATAATGAAACATACTACTTTGACAAAGATTCTGGTAGAAAGTTAACGAACCAATTTGTTACTGATGGTGGCTATGGATGGTACTATCTCGGAGCTGATGGTAAGGCTGTAAAAAGGAGCGCAAACTATTGATAACTTTGATCTCTATTTTGATGATAGAGGATATCAAATTAAAGGTTCGCTAGTTAATATCGGAGAACAGACTTACTATTTTGATCCATACAACGGAAGAAAGGTTAAGGACAAAAAGATTTATGTCCATGGAGGTACATTCTATTTTGATGAATCTGGCGCTGCAGTAAAAAAATCGTTTTATTTCTGATAATGAAGGTTTTGGTATTACTTTGATAAAGATGGACATATGGTTACCTTCAGTCAAATCATCGATGGCTACTCTCTTTATTTTCATTCTGATGGAAAACAAGCTAAAGGTCAACTAATATCAATTTGGGGGAACCATACAGAACACATTATTTCGATAAGGATAATGGTAGAGAGGTTAAGAATGCCATCTTCGAGCTTGATGGTAAGTCTTATGAAGCTGATGAAAACGGTATTGTTAAAGAACTCCCTCCATATCGTAACCAATACATTTCTGAAAATGGAAATGATTGGTCCTATTACGATGGTTTTGGACACAAACTTATTGGACTTCATAATATAGATGGTGTAAATGTTTATTTTGATGATAACGGAATCCAAGCGAAAGGAAAAATAACAACTATAGGTACAGACACTTATTTCTTCGAAAAGGATAATGGAGCAATGCGTACAAATCAGCTTTCTGTCATTCCTACCAGAGTGAAGAAAACCGTAAATGTTTATGGTACTGATATTGACATAGATGAGAACGTCAATATCACTTACTATTTTGGCCCGGATGGAAAGGCTATAAAAGGATTCCACACGATAGATGGACAAACCTACTACTTCAACGAGAAGGGTTGGGCACTCGATGGCATTATCCATGAAAAAGATGGCGACTACTTCCTCCAAAACTATCATTTAATTTACAATCAGTTTGTAAACACATACTCTGATAATCAAGATGATAAAACAATTACTGGTACCTACTATGTAAACGGTGAAGGAAAGGTTCAAGTAGGATGGCTTAACAAAGACAATAATCGTTATTATCTAGATCCTGAAGCAGGTGGAAAAGTCACTTACGGTTGGAAAGAAATTGATAATAAATTCTATCATTTCACTGAGAAAGATAATCAAGATTCTGCTGGTCAACTTATTCGCAATCAAATTTATCAAGATGGCGACATCTTAGTAACTATTGACCAAGAAGGAATCGTAACTCGTAGCACTGAGAAGCGTCAAACATTTGTTAAAGATGCTCTAGGAAATAGTTATTATGTCACTAATGATGGGACATTTTTAACAGGTCCTCAAGTGGTTGATGGTATCTCTCTTTATTTTGATAAAGATGGCAAACAAGTCAAAGGACAAGAACGAGAGATTGGTGGAAAATACTATCGATTCGATGAGAATGATGGTTCTCTATTAACGAATCAGTGGCATCACACTTCAATTTTCAATGGCTATAGGACAGAACCTCAATATACAACTTATACTAATTACTTAGGCGAAGATGGTGCTGCATTTATTGGATGGCATACCATTGACAGTAAACGTTATTATTTCAAACCTGATGGACTTTTGGCTAAAAATGATACTGTCACAATTGATGGGAAGATTTATCTTTTTGATTACCAAGGACAATTGGTCAAGAACAAATATGGCATTGTTGAAACTCCTTCAATGTTCCATGCAAACACTTCTACCTACCGTACCAATGCTAACGGCGAAGTCTTAACTGGTAAACAAATTATCGATGGAAAAGAACATATCTTTGCTTCAAAGGGTCAAGTTGTTGATGGTATCATAGGTTATGACAGCAAACTTTATCTAGTCACAGATAGTAAAATAGAAAAAAACACGAGGAGGTCGAGCGACGATGAGTAAAATTGACGACGTAAGAAAAGAAATGGTCGTTGCCATGAAAGCCGGCGACAAAGCAAGAAAAGAGACGCTCTCTTCTCTTCTTGCCGCTCTCAAAAATAAAGCTATCGACAAACGGGAGGATCTGACAGCCGAGGAAGAGGTGCAGGTTGTATTAAAGGAGATCAAGCAGACGAAAGAGACTCTGGAGATGACCCCGGCGGACCGCGCTGAGATCATCGCCGAGTGCAGGGCTCGCATCGCAGTCCTCGAAGAGTTTGCGCCAAAGATGATGGATGAAGAAGAGATCAAAACTGTGATCTCCTCCGTCCTCTCCGATCTGGAGCTGACAACGCCGACTGCAAAAGATAAAGGAAAAATAATGAAAGAGCTGATGCCGAAGGTAAAAGGAAAAGCCGACGGGAAGCTCGTAAATGAGCTGGTCAGCACGTTCTTTGTATAACGCCTTCATCAGATGATAACCATAAAAGAAGCAGCCTACTCGGCTGCTTCCTCTGCGTTATCTGTATTGTCCGTATTCTCGGAATCGTCTGTATTCTCTTCATCCGTACTGTCTTTACTAGTAGAGTTATCCGTACTGTCGGAGTCATCCTCCGCTTTCTTCACCGCAACCCCTTGTTCGTTAAAGTCGATTTTTTTCCAGACGTCCTTATTTTCCTTAATCTTTGTATCGTCTTTCCATCCCTCGACGATCTCATTGTAACAGTCATTCTCCCGTTCGGAGATGATCTGCTGCTTCTTATTATCTGTGGCTGTCTGATCAAATGTGGAAGTCACCTTTGCCACATAGTATCCGGAATCGGTCTCGATCACGTCTGTCACCTGTCCTGCATCCAGCTTGTCAGCCGCAGCGATGACTTCCTCGTTCGGAGACGTCGTCTCAGAATCAAAGGTCAGATCCAGCGCGGAGGTTTCCTGGTCTTTTGCTGCCTGCTCAAAATCCGTGCCTCCCTTAACTGCATCTAAGAATGTATCTGCTTTTGTCTTAGCCTCTTCCTTTGTATCGGATGTGCTCTCAGAGTCCTCGCTCTTTGACTCCTCGGAATAAGTAAATGCCACATACTGCATCGCTTTCTGAGCCGCCTCTTCATCGGAAACCTTGCGGTCTACATCCTTTAACATCTCTGTCCGCATCTTCTGCTGGATCGTAAACAATTGAAGAACTTCTTCCACCGTCTCTTTATCCCCTGAGATCACTTCCCGGACATTTTCGCCGTTCGCTTCTACGAAAGCATCTGCTGCCTCCCCGATTGCTTTTTTCTCGTCCTCTGTCAGGGAAACATCATAATCCCCCACGTGTTCATTTAAAAGATAAAGCTCCTCCAGAGACTGCATAATTGTCTCTTTCGCCGACTCTTCATAAGTCGTATCGTCGTCGACTTTTGTCGTCCACATATTTTCTCCCAGCATGGAACTGTAATAAGTCTCATACATTGCCTGCTGATATCTTGCAAAGAAATTTGCTATATTCCCTTTAATCTCTGTTTTACCTACTGTCGCAACAACGTCGCTGTCCTTAATCGTCTCTTGCCCGCAGCCTGCCATTGCCCCCGCCGCTATCACGGCAGTCAGAAGGACAACTGCCAAACGCTTTTTCATAATATCAAAAGCCTCCTTCGTATTTCTAACTACCCTATTATATCCGGTTTCCCTTTTACAATCAATGTTTTTATGTCATTTAACAGATTTTTCACGACTTCCAGGATATCCGGATCTTTCTCTTTGCGATTTCGCTTTTTCTGCTCGTAAAGGAAATATGGAGGTGCGTCATTTTTGAATAGCAATTCTCCTTTTCTTCGCTCCAGAAGTTTGGGAATCTCCTGAACCTGCACTTTTGCCTTTTCATACATCGTGATTTTGAGTGTGCTGCCTTTTTGCTCGATGGCCGTCACATACACGGAGTGGGCAAGAGCCTTGATCCGTGCAATCAAGATGAGTTTCTGTACTTTCTTAGGAATATCCCCGAAGCGGTCGATGAGCTCTTCCATCATATCGTCCATCTCGTCTTCTGTACTGATGAGGGCAATCCGCTTGTAAATATCGAGTTTTTGGTACTCGTCCGGAATATAGGAGGCCGGAATAAATGCATCCACATTCAGGTCGATCGTCGTGGTAAAGCTCTCCACCTCATCCTGATCTATACCTTGTTTCATGCCTTTAACTGCCTCGTTTAACATTTTACAGTAGAGATCATACCCTACTGCCTCCATGTGGCCATGCTGTGCTTCTCCGAGAAGATTTCCTGCTCCCCGTATTTCCAGATCCCTCATGGCAATCTTAAATCCCGATCCCAGATCGGTAAACTCCCGAATCGCCGCCAGACGTTTCTCCGCCACCTCCCGTAAAAGCCGGTCTCTCCGATAAAGGAGAAAAGCATAGGCCATCCTGTTGGACCGTCCTACACGGCCCCGAAGCTGGTATAACTGAGAAAGCCCCAGTTTGTCCGCGTCGTGGATAATCATCGTATTGACATTAGAAATATCAAGCCCGGTCTCAATAATGGTTGTAGAGACGAGCACGTCGATATCCCCATTGATGAAATCATACATGATCCTTTCCAACTGATGCTCCCGCATCTGCCCGTGAGCGTAAGCCACATTTGCCTCCGGAATCAGGCTCTGGATACGGGCTGTGATCTCCGCAATGTCTTTTACCTTATTATAAACATAATAGACCTGCCCCTGTCTGGAGAGTTCCCGCACGATGGCCTCCCGTACCATCTCATCCTGATATTCCATGACATACGTCTGGATCGGCATCCTGTCCATCGGTGCTTCCTCCAGCACGCTCATATCCCGAATTCCGATGAGGCTCATGTGGAGGGTTCGTGGAATCGGGGTAGCCGTCAGTGTCAGAACGTCCACATTTTCCCGGAGCTTTTTTATCTTCTCCTTGTGTTGAACACCAAAACGCTGCTCCTCGTCAATCACCAGAAGTCCCAGATCTTTAAACGTCACATCCTGACTTAAAATCCGGTGGGTCCCCACAAGAATATCCACCTGCCCTTTCATCAGATCTTCCAGTGTCTTCTTCTGCTGAGCAGGCGTCCGGAAACGGCACATCAGATCTACCCTGACCGGAAAATCCTTCATTCTCTGCACAAGTGTGTTGTAATGCTGCTGTGCCAGAATGGTGGTCGGCACGAGAAATGCAACCTGCTTATTCTCCTGTACAGCCTTAAAAGCGGCTCGGATCGCCACCTCAGTCTTTCCAAATCCCACATCTCCGCAGATCAGACGATCCATAATCTTATGGCTTTCCATATCCTTTTTCGTGTCCTCGATGGCCGCCAACTGGTCATCCGTCTCCTCAAAGGGAAACATCTCTTCAAACTCTTTTTGCCATACAGTATCCGGCTCGTAGGCATAGCCGTCCCTTTTCCTGACGCGTCGCATAAAGCTCTACGAGATCTCTTGCAATCTCCTGTACGGCTTTTCGTACCCGCGTCTTCGTCCTCTCCCAGTCCTGGCCTCCCAGCCGGTTCAACTTGGGCTTCTTTGCATCCGCGGAAGCGTACTTTTGGATCAGATCCATCTGGGTGGCCGGAATATAAAGATTGCCGCCCCCGGCGTAGGAGATTTTCATATAATCCTTCTCAATCCGGTCCACTTCAATCTTCTCGATTCCCTGATAGATACCAAGGCCATGATTTTCGTGTACCACATAGTCCCCCGGCTTTAAATCCGTAAAACTCTGGATCTTCTCCCCCTCATAGATCTTTCTGCGCTTCTTTCTCTTCTTTTTTCCGAAGATATCCGTCTCAGAGATAACGGTGAATTTCAGCATCGGATATTCATAACCCACTGCCACGTGGCCGTAGGAGACAAAAATCTCCCCCGGCTTTACCAGGCGGTTTGGATCTTCATCATAAAAGCTGTTTAAATCATAATCCCGCAGATCTTCTGCCAATCTCCTGGCTCTTGTCCGGGAGCCACTCAGAAGGATCACCCGGTATCCATTTCGCTTCAGCCGCTTCAAATCCCTTGTCAGGACTTCAAAACTGCTGTTATATGGGTTGACATTCTTTGCCAGGATACTGTAAGTCTCCCGCACATGGAATTCCTTCAGTTTTCCTTCCAGCGCGGTAAACCCAATACTATGATAGCTATTTAAAAGCCCCACAATCTCACGCACCGGAAACATCCGGATCTCATCCTCCTCTGTCTTTGAGGTCCGCTCCGCTTCCTCTCTTCTTTCCTGCGCCTCTTTGACCTCCTCCTCGATTGTCAGCCCTCTCTCATATAACCTTGCAGGCTCATCCAAAAACAGAAGTGTCTCCTCCGGCTGAAAATACTGCAAAAAAGAAACTCCTTGTTTTCCGGAGACTGTATCCGATGCCGGGTAGAAAGTGATCTCCTCCCGGTTTTCCACAGACCGCTGCGTCTCCACGTCAAACGTCCGGATGGAGTCGATCTCGTCATCCCAGAATTCAATCCGCACCGGCATCTCTTCTGTCAGGGGGTACACGTCCAAAATCCCACCTCGTACAGCAAACTGCCCTGGTCCTTCAATCTGGATTTCTCTGTCGTATCCCATCTTGGAAAGTCTGACCTTTAATTCCTCCAGGTCCGACATGTCTCCCACGCGCAGGGTAAAGATCTGTCCATTGATGCCGGACGGAGGACGGACGCCGTCCATCAAAGCATCGATTGTCGTCACCACCGTGACCTTCTCCTCCTCCCGAAGCGCCCGAATCACTTCCATCCTCTTCTGAGTCAGATATTTTCCCCGGATATCCGCACGGTAAAACAGAAAATCCTTTGCCGGTAGAAAAAGACCCCGGCATCCAGAAACTGGTATTCCTCCAAGATCTCCTTTGCCTTTTCCTCATCCTGCACAACATAAAGCACCCGTCTGTCCTCCCTGGCAAGGGCATAGGCGAGGTGTCCTTTCTGTGATCCGGTACTTCCGGCAATCTGAATCATCCCCGGTTCCCGGTATTTTGTCTTCTGAATAGTATCAAACTCCGCAAGCTCCAAAAGAGGCGCCGTAAAAGCCTTCATCGTGTCTTACTCCCTTCCATCAACCTTTGCGGTTAAACTGATTCATCGCCTCACAGACGTCACCATGTAAAGCCATCCTCACGGCCTGTACCGCCTTTTCGTAGGCTTCCTCCATCTTCTCTTTGTCCTCTCCTTCAAAATGTCCCAGCACATAATCCGCCAGATCGTAGCCCCTTGGCTTTTCTCCGACTCCGATCTTGATCCGCAAAAACGCGTCATGTCCCAGATGGGAGATGATGCTCTTGATACCATTATGTCCGCCGGCGCTCCTTTTTTGCGGATCCGGAGCTGTCCCACATCCAGGCTGATATCGTCATAAATGACAATCAGATCCGTTTCCTCGTCCACCTTATAATAGTCCACCAACTCCCGGATACTCTCTCCGCTCAGATTCATAAAGGTCTGAGGCTTTGCGAGTATCACTCTGAAGCCGTCGATCACACCCCTGCCGATGAGCGCCCGGTGCTTTCTCGTGTCCACTGCTATATGGTATTCCTCCGCAATTTTGTCTATGACATCAAACCCTACATTGTGCCTGGTCCCTTCGTATTTTAATCCCGGATTTCCTAATCCTACGATTATAAACATGACTTTCTACCTCTCTTTTTTCGTATCTTTTTATTTTACCGTAAAAACCCTCTTTTGGCAACGCTGCATACAACGTACACAAAAATCTTCGTTTTCAAACAAGTTTGAACTCAGATTTTTTGTGACTTTGTGCATGGCTGAACTGTTACTTTCATATATAGTATAAAGGCAACATCTCACTGTACTGCCAGATTTGACATCTTACCGAAAGGAGAGCTTTTGACTTATGAGTTCCAAAACAAAAATCGTCGTATTTCACATGAAGGAGATCATCTACACCGCCATTTTTGCCGCCCTTGGGATCCTCCTCATCCTGCTTCTGCTCTTTATGTTCCTGCCCGGACATACAAAAGGAAAGCAGACATCCAAAGACTATAAGCCCGGAATCTACACTGCCAGCATGACACTCAATAATACACCTCTGGAAGTGGAGGTGTCCGTGGACAAAAACCATATCAATTCGATCCGGTTTGCCAACCTGGACGAAAGCGTGGAAACGATGTATCCCCTTGTCCAGCCGGCCATGGAAGAAATCGCCGGACAGATTATCAAGTCCCAGTCGACAGACAAGATCAAAGCCGGCGAGGATGACTCCTATACATCCAATCTCATCTTGGATACAATCCAGAAGGCACTGAAAAAAGCCGAGGCAGACTGATATGCTGCCCCGGCTTTTCCTATCCTTCCACGACCAGATACTGTCCTCCCGGAAGTGCGAACACTTCGGATGCGTCCTCAATCTCCCCAAGTGTCATACCGTCCACATCCGCTCCGTACTCATCCAGATAATCTCGAACCTCTTCTAAAGAATCCAGTACGACTGCCATACAGTCCTCCAGAAAAGCCTCCGCCTCCTCCGGCGTCTCCGCCACCGGCTCGTCAAATAGCTGGGATTGTTCTCTTAAGAACACTTCCAAACATTCTTCACTAAATCTCTCCATGCGTCTCCTCCTTGCCCTTTTGTACTGTCACCACCGAAATCAGCTCTTCCGGGTGATCGATCACCACATGGGCCCCTGTCTCATACAGAAGCTCTTTGGAACGAAATCCCCAACTGACACCGACAGTTTTAACTTTTGCATTGTTTCCGGTGTGCATATCCACATCCGAATCTCCGATGTAAACACACTCCTCCCGTGTGATGCCCGCGCGTTCCAGAATGGAAAGCACTGCCGCCGGATCCGGCTTTCTCGGAATCCCTTCCTTTTGTCCCTGCACGGCATCAAAGAAATGATCTCCAAAAAAGGTTCGTACCACATCCCTCGTTTGGCCGTCCGGCTTATTGGAAAGAACTGCCAGAAAGACCCCTTCTTTCTTTAATCGCTCAAGCATCTCTTTGATTCCATCATATGGCTTTGCGTGATAGGTGCAATATTTTGCAAAAACATCGCCGTAGACTGCCATGGCCTCTTCCATACGGGACATCTCTTCATCCCCACACGCCCGCAGGGTACACTCCAAAAGCTTTCTAGCGCCGTTTCCCACAAACCTCCTGCACTGTTCCATCGTAATTGGAGGAAGTCCCATCCTTTCCATGGTCAGATTCACAGAATAAGTAATGGATTCTAATGTATCTGTCAATGTTCCGTCCAAATCAAAAATACAAGCTTTATACATCTTTCTTACTCCATTCTCTTGTTTTCATAACCATTTACAAGTAGTAGCACTAATATAAGGTCCTGGAAAATTTCAACACAAAAGAACGCCCCCAGGGCAAAAGTTAGTCGCTGTTCCCTGAAAACGTTCTGTTGGTTTTTCTGTCTGATCGTTTCTTTTCAATCCAGATACTGGCGCATCAGACGAGTGCGTTTTTCTCCAACCTGCTCACCTGCGCCTGGGAAATCTTCACTTCCTTTGCCACCTCCATCTGAGTCTTCCCCTCGAAGAACCGAAGACGGATAATATATTTCTCCCGCTCATTTAGGTGCTCCATCGCCGCCTGCAAGGACAGATCCTCAATCCAGCGCTCCTCTTTGTTTTTCTTATCGCTGATCTGATCCATCACATAGAGTGCATCCCCGCTGTCATTGTATACCGGTTCGTTTAGACTCACCGGAGCCTGAATGGCGTCCAGAGCAAAGACAATATCCTCCTTGGAAATGCCAATTTCCTCGGATATCTCCTGGACAGTCGGCTCCCGAAGATTCTTCTTGACGTAGTTTTCCTTGGCGTAGATCGCCTTGTACGCCGTGTCCCGCAACGAACGGCTGACCCGGATGGAATTATTGTCCCGCATATACCTGCGGATTTCACCGATAATCATCGGCACCGCATAAGTAGAGAAACGAACATCCAGCTCTGTATTAAAATTGTTGACCGCCTTTATCAGGCCGATACAGCCAATCTGAAACAGATCGTCCGGATTTTCGCTGCTCCCCGCAAACCGCTTGATTACACTTAACACAAGTCGTAAATTTCCTTTAATGTACTTCTCTTTTGCTTCCTCATCGCCCTCCTTAATCCGGGCGAAAAGTTCTTCCTTTTCTTCCTCTTTCAGAAGCGGAAGCTTTGAGGTATTCACTCCGCATATTTCCACCTTGTTCAGTGCCATCGTACATCCTCCTGTCACAGCAAATCTGCCTTTCTAACAGAAATGATGTGCATACCGGCACACTCTTATACAATGATGGAAAAAATAAAAAAACTTTTAGTCCTTGACATGTTGCACGTTCGGATACTCTGATCAGTCGTTCCGATCCCACTTGTCTGCAAGATTTAAAATCTGACTTTCCAACTTAGCAAGATCTTTATTAGATAGCCCTTCGTTTTTCATTACCACGTCAAGCAGCCTCTTCGCCGCGGATACCGCACGGCCAAATATCTGATTTGCCCGGATTCTGGCAGGTTTTTCCGCAGATTTCTTCGGAATCCTGAGTCCCTCGCTTAAGATCTCATCCGTCAGAAGATCCACGGCTCCCCCAGAAAACGGAGCAAAAGCCTCATATCCGAGCGTCTCCTTGATGGAAGCCGCAAACTCGTCGGTCACCTGATCCTCCCCGTGGACGACAAACACATGACGGATCGGAGTCTCAAAGGCGGACAGCCAGTTTAAAAGCCCGTTTTTGTCCGCATGTCCACTGATACCCTCCAAGGCGCAGATCCTGGCATTAACCTCCACATTTTCACCGAAGAGTTTCACACATTCCGCACCTTCGATGAGTTTTCGCCCCAAGGTGCCGGCCGCCTGGTAACCCACGAACAGAACCGTACACTCCCTGCGCCACAGATTGTGTTTCAGATGATGGCGGATTCGTCCCGCCTCACACATACCGGACGCCGATATGATAATCTTTGGCTTCTCGTCGAAATTTGATCTGCTTGGACTCTTCACTTGTAGTCGTCAGTTTCAGTCCTGGAAAACGGAGCGGGTTAACGCCCTTTTGTACTAGTTCCATGGCCTCCTCGTCAAAGCAACCCAACATGTTTTTATTAAATACATTGGTCGCTTCGATTGCCAGCGGACTGTCCACATACACTTCAAAATCCGGATATTCCGGCAGCAGGTTTTTTCTCCTTGATCTCCCGGATAAAGTAGAGAACCTCCTGGGTACGGCCCACCGCAAAGGATGGAACGACCACATTTCCACCTTTTGCAAACGTCTCCCTGATCACTTTCGTAAAGTCGCCTACGTAGTCCGGAATGCCAGCCCCATGAATCCGGTTTCCGTATGTAGACTCAATCACTACATAATCCGCCTCTTTCACGGTCATCGGGTCCTTGATGATCGGTTGATTGATATTCCCCACGTCACCGGAGAAAACAATCTTCCTCGTCTCGCCCTCCTCCGTGATCCATACCTCGATACAGGCAGAACCAAGGAGGTGGCCCACATCGTTGAAGCGCACCTCCACACCATCGCAGAGGGAGATCTTCTGTCCATAATCACACGGGGCAAAAAGCGCTGCCGCGTCCACTGCATCCTGCATTGTATAAAGAGGTTCGTAAAACGGCGCCCCACTTCTTCTGGCCTTGCGGTTTCTCCATTCTGCCTCAAATTCCTGGATATGCGCGCTGTCACGGAGCATGATGCCGCAAAGATCCGACGTTGCAAAGGTAGATACAATCTCTCCCTGGAAACCCTGTTTCACAAGGAGAGGCAGATTGCCGGAATGATCGATATGGGCATGCGTTAACAACACATAGTCTATCTCCGAGGCTGATACCGGGATCTCCTGATTTTCATACAGATCCGGTCCCTGCTCCATTCCACAGTCTACCAAAATGTGCTTTCCGCATACCTCCAAAAGATGGCAGCTTCCTGTTACTTCATGTGCCGCACCGATAAATCTCAATTTCATACCATCGCCTCTTTTCTTTTCGTATCGTATGTAGATATTGTATCACTTTTTTTCAGATAATAGCTATATTTTTATTCCAATTTTGCAATTTCTTTTTTCAACCTCACCATGATTTTCTTTTCCAGTCTGGAGATGTAGGACTGGGAAATTCCAAGTACATCCGCCACTTCCTTTTGCGTCATCTCCTCACCGTCCGGAGTTCCAAGACCAAAACGCATACTGACGATTCTTCGCTCCCTCACAGAAAGCCTTCCCACCGCACGGATCAGCATACTTTTCTCCGCCTCGCTCTCCATATCCTTATAGATCGTATCTTCCTCCGTCCCCAGAATGTCCGAGAGCAGAAGTTCATTCCCGTCCCAATCCACATTCAGCGGCTCGTCAATAGATACCTCCAGCTTTGTCTTATTATTTCTCCGCAGATACATCAGGATCTCATTTTCGATACACCGTGACGCATAGGTCGCAAGCTTAATATTCTTCTCTGGATTAAATGTATTAATAGCTTTAATAAGACCGATGGTCCCAATGGAAATCAGATCCTCCACTCCTACCCCTGTATTGTCAAACTTCTTTGCAATGTACACTACCAACCTCAGGTTATGCTCAATGAGCTGCTTTCTGGCATGTTCATTATGTTCGCTGCAAAGTTGTTCGATTGCCCTTGCCTCTTCCTCCATCTCCAGAGGAGGAGGCAAAATATCCGATCCCCCTATATAATAGACTTCCTGCTTTTCCGGAAATAACCATGTCCGAAACGCAGGCAGGATCTTTTGTCTGAACGCACTTGGCACTGTAAGACTCATAATCATGAATATCCCCTCCTAAAAAATATCCGGATTGACAAGCATCCGGTAAGTTCCATCTGTCGAAATCCGGGTATCAGAAATTCCAATCCATACATCCCGGATCTGCTTTTTGCTCTTTCCCCACAGGGTCAGACTTTCCATCCGCACAAGAAGAATCTTGGCATTCGTATTCCCTACGGATCGAAAACCGATCTGCCGCTGCTCCTTCGCCTTCTCCAGAAGTTCCAAAACCGCCTCTCGTTCCACGATGCATACCGGCTGCCCGGAGAGCGGATCTTTCAGCCTGTTTCCGGTATCAATCAGTCCCTGAAGCCGGATCCGTTTTCCCGCTGTTTCGATCTGCGCCTCGCAGGTATACCCATTCTGCCTGTGAACCTGCCGAAAAAAGGCCCACACCGCCTCCAACACTTCATAGCTGACAACAGCAAAAAGGAAAAAAAGGCTCCCTGTACGAATATATTGTCCAAAAAAGCTAAAAATACCTCCAAGCAAGAATCCTCCCCCGTAGAGCATCAGCAAAGCCTTCATGAGCTCCCGGGCAGACTTCACACCAAGTCCTGTCATAACCATAGCTGAATTCACTATCAAATGACACAGAATCAGACGCACGATCCCGCCTGTCGGGATTATAATCACAAGACAGGTAAGAACCGCTCCCATTAAGGCCCCCAGAAGCACCCGCCGCCTCTTAAACTCCATGGACAACATCCGGCAAACCGCCGCAAGAAGCAGATAATCCATCATAAAATTGATGAGGAAAAATACATCAATATAGATTTCATAGTACATCCTTCACACTCTTTTCTCCCGTCGCTGCTAAATCGATTCAGTATACGAACAAAAAGTATTATAAGAAAAAACCACTTGAAAATTTGTCAGAAACTGACAGAGAAATGCGTTTTCTTTCGACATGATTTGTCTATTCCTTCGTGGAGGTGTGTTCCGATGCATCTGGACACATCTCCCTTTTTATCTTAAAGAAAAATAGTAATTTTGCACAGAAAAAGGTATGGAGGCTTTTCTGTCTCCATACCTTTCATTCGTCTTGTAGTCTGTATGATATCTAAAGTGCCAAATATCGGATCTCTTTGTATGTCCGAACCTTCGATTCCTATTTCTTGAAGAAGTCCGGAATCTTGATGGTCTGCTCTTTCACCCTTCCTGTCCCCGCTGTGTAAGATGGTGTGGAAGGTGCTGTAGGAGCATTTGTCTCTGGAGCTGCTGTAGTTGTTCTTGTCTGTTGTGGCATCTGAGTCACTCTTCCCATATCTGTCTTGAGTGCTGTATGTGCCTGTGTATCAGTAGCAAATACAGATCCGGCCGGCTTTGTAACTCCGATCTTGGATTTTAGTCTGGATGCAGTACTCTCTGTACTGTTATGTAAACCTGTCGCAATGACAGTCACTGTGGCCTCGTCGGACTTGGTCTCATCGTACATTGCACCAAAGATAATATTTGCCTCTTCTCCTGCAAGCTCCTGAACGTACTCTGCCGCATCGCTTGCGTCCATCAGAGTGATATCTCCGGAAATGTTGATAATCACGTGGGACGCACCGGAAATCGTCGTCTCAAGCAGCGGACTTGCCACAGCCTGTTTTACAGCCTCAAGCGCCTTGTCGTCTCCTCTTCCATGTCCGATACCGATGTGAGCAATGCCCTTGTCGATCATAACGGTCTGGATATCCGCAAAATCAAGGTTGATCAGAGACGGTACATTGATGAGATCTGTAATGCCCTGGATACCCTGCTGAAGAACTTCGTCCGCCTTTTTCAGAGCGTCCGGCATCGTTGTTCTTCTGTCAACGATCTCAAGAAGCTTATCATTCGGAATGACAATCAGTGTGTCTACATTTTCTTTTAACTTTTCAATACCAGCGAGGGCATTGTTCATACGTGCCCTGGATTCAAAACGGAACGGCTTTGTAACAACGCCGACTGTCAGGGAACCCTGTTCTTTTGCGATACGTGCTACTACTGGTGTCGCACCTGTACCTGTACCGCCGCCCATGCCGCATGTAACAAATACCATATCTGCACCTTTGAGTGCTGCCGCAATCTCATCCGCGCTCTCCTCTGCTGCCTTCTCGCCAACTTCCGGCTTTGCTCCTGCTCCAAGTCCTTTTGTGAGCTTGTCTCCGATCTGCATCAGTGTAGGAGCCTTGCAGAATGAGAGAGCCTGTTTGTCTGTGTTGATGGCGATAAACTCTACGCCTGCAATCTGCTCATCTATCATGCGGTTGACAGCATTGTTACCGCCTCCACCTACACCAACGACGATAATTTTTTGCTGCTGCTTCTGATTCATTTGTCTTAATTTCTAACAAGAGTGTCTCCTCCTTTGTTATGCTTTATTATTTATACACCCTACTAGTACATGTATTCTGCCATATATACTATATAATATAGTCTTTCCGGGCAAATTTCAA
>ENA-OQHL01001086-OQHL01001086.1-human-gut-metagenome-genome-assembly--contig:-NODE-1086-length-15316-cov-3.243927_pt1 | contig 15316 bp, 10 predicted proteins | sample MGYA00242565_ERZ504723 | MGnify/ENA primary metagenome ERZ504723 (study PRJEB26092, sample SAMD00036211) | human gut metagenome | host: Homo sapiens | study: EMG produced TPA metagenomics assembly of... | reverse complement strand
GATGATTCTCGGCATGGGACCGGACGGTCACTATGCGTCGCTGTTCCCTGGTCATGATGAGGTCAAGGTTACTGATAGGCTCACCGTGGGTGTGAACCACTCCCCCAAGATGCCGCCGCTGCGTGTTTCATTGACCGCGCCGCTCATCGCGCGTTCACGCCATACGTGGTTCTTCGCCGCCGGTGCCGGCAAAGCCGAATCGCTGGCCCATGTCTTCGAGCAGCCCAACAAACCGGATTACCCGTCCTCCTACGCCAACGGAGTGGACGAGTTCATCTGGTTCTCCACCGAAGAAACCGTCACCGAGTTGTGAGTGAATTAAGCCCCCTCTGATGAGGGGGCTTAATTCGTCTATGGCTACGCCTCAATCTCGGACTTGCCCTCTTCGCCGCCGGCCCCTGCAATTAGGGACTCGCCTGCGGCGAGGCTCAGTGTTGGCTCGGCGGCATAGCCGCCTCGCTCCGAAGAGGGCCGGGAGCCCACCGGGCTCCCCTAAGCCCGAGATCGCGAGGCTACGCCTCGATCTCGGGCTTGCTGTTTTCTCAGCTCGGCTATCGCCGAGCCTGAAGAAGGCCGGACAGCCCACAGGGCTGTCCTAAACCTGAAATCACGAGGCTACGCCTCGATTTCAGGCTTGCCTTCTTCAGCCCACAGCGTGTGGAACACGCCGGGCTTGTCTACGCGGCCGTAGGTGTGGGCACCGAAGAAGTCACGCTGGGACTGGGTCAGAGCGGTGGGCAGGCGCTTGGAGCGCAGACCATCGTAGTACGCCAGGGAGCTGGAGAACACCGGGGTCGGGATGCCGGCCTCCACCGCGCGAACGATCACGCGACGCCATGCATCCTGCGATTCGCCGATGATCTTCTCGAAGTACGGATCGAACAGCAGGGAAGCCGGCGGGTTATCGCCCCTGAAGGCCTCGGTGATGCGGTCGAGCAGGAACTGGGCGCGAATAATGCAGCCGCCACGCCAAATGCGGGCCACTTCGGACAGGTTGATATCCCAGCCGTATTCCTTGGCACCGTCCTGAATCTCGTTCAGGCCCTGAGCATAGGCCACGACCTTGGAAGCGAACAGAGCCTTGCGCACGTCCTCGACGAACGCGGCCTTGTCTTCTCCGGCCAGATCGATGGTCTTGTTCGGTCCAGCCAGACCTTCCTTCTGAGCGTCTTCACGCAGCTCACCGTGCGAAGACAGTGCACGAGCGAACACGGCTTCACCGATGGCAGCCACAGGAGAACCACATTCCAGACCAGTCTGCACGGTCCACGTACCAGTACCCTTCATGCCGGCATGATCCACGACCACGTCCACGAACGGCTTGCCGGTCTCGGCATCCTTGTGGTGCAGAATCTCAGCGGTGATCTCGATCAGGTAGGAGTCAAGGTCGCCCTTGTTCCATTCAGCGAACACGTCGCCAATCTCCTCGGCATCCATGCCGAGTCCACGGCGCAGAATGTCATACGCCTCACCAATCACCTGCATATCGGCATACTCGATGCCGTTGTGCACCATCTTGACAAAGTGGCCGGCACCATCGGTGCCGATGTGGGTCACGCACGGTTCGCCGTTCACCTTGGCGGCGATGGACTGAAGAATCGGGCCCAAGGTCTTCCAGGATTCCGCAGTGCCACCGGGCATCAGAGACGGGCCGTTGAGCGCGCCTTCCTCACCACCGGACACGCCGCAACCCACGAAGTGGAAGCCCTTGGCACGTACTTCCTTCTCACGCTTGATGGTGTCCTTGAAGAAGGAGTTGCCACCGTCGACGATGATGTCGCCCGGTTCGAACACCTCTTCCAGCTGCGCGATGGTCGCGTCGGTCGGAGCACCGGCCTTGACCATGATGATGGCGGTACGCGGACGCTTCAGGGACGCGGCGAATTCCTCGAGCGTTTCGGCCGGCACGAAGTTGCCTTCGGTGCCATGCTCGTTCATGAGCTTCTCGGTACGCGAGTAGTGGCGGTTGAACAACGCCACCGTGTTGCCATGGTGCGCCAGATTACGCGCCAGATTGGAGCCCATCGTGGCCAGTCCAATCACACCAATGTTTGCTGTAGCTTCGGCCATGTGCCTTGCCTTTCGTTTGATTGTCCCATCGTCATCACGCGCGTCACAAAACAGCGCATCAGCGGAGGGAATCATTCCTTCAACGCTTGAAAGTGTATCCCGCTTACCACCCACACGCGAGGGCTATCTTAGGTTCTACGCACCTTCTGCCCGCGAAGCGTAATTACTTGCCGGCCATTCACATACGCCCGGCCTTGGAAGGGTCGATATGCATGGTCTGGAAGCGATTGGCCATGTAAGCGTCGCTGTAGCGTTCGCTGAACCACATCGCGACCGGTGAATCCTGCGGCTGGCCGGCCATGCGCCCATACCAGCAATCCAAGGCCATCAGCGTGAAGGCAATGTCGATCACCATCAGCACCGTGCATACCGCAGTCAGCGAATACCGCGCTTTCCATGGAATGCGATTAATCAGAGCCAGCAGTCGCGGTAACAGCCACTTGACCCACACCACACCAATCAGTCCCCAGAAGAACATGAATTGGCCTGAAGTACGTCCGTCGATGGACAGCCAACGGCCGGTGTAATCCCACGCGGTAATACCAAACGCCGCTTCCATGAACCAGCTGGTGCAATATTCGAACGCGCCGCCGATCACCGCCGAAGCGCAGAAAATCAAGAACGGATTCGCCTTCCACAGGCGATTCAGGCACACGGTTACCAATACCGCACCACAGCCGTAAATCGGCGAGAACGGGCCCCACAGCAAACCAGCGCGGTCCTGAAGTTCACCGTTATACAGCGCCATATGGTAGATCGTCTCCACAATCAGGCCACCCACCGAAGCGATGGTAAACAGCCAGAAGATATTGAAAAAGTCCAGCGCAATATAGCCCTTGCCGGACTGGTCGCGGCCTAGCATGCCGGCCGCCACAGCCGATTCATAATCATCGCGATCGTCCATACGCCTGAGCGCGCGCTGCAGACGGCGTTCCTCGCTCAGGGAGGGATCGGCGGTCACCGAAATCACGACGAGAATAATCATCTGAATCAGCGGCAGCAGCAGGTTGAAGCCAAGGCCGGTCAGGGCCAGCGACAGCATGCCGTCGGCCAATGTCAACGGCATCAGCACGTAGGTCCAGCGCGCGGCATACCGGCGATGATTGCGCAGCAGCATCACGCCGAACACAATCAGGCATGCGGCACTGACTACCAGCACCACCGCATGAATCGCGGACAGGATGAAGGTCAGGCTCATCGCATCGACGTGCACATGACCATCCAGAATCTCGCGCACGGCATAGAGGATGGAAATCACCATAATCGGCAATGTGGCGAGTCCGTCCAGCAGCACGACCGCGCCATAGATGCGCGCCAGAATCGGTAATCGCTTGGCGTTCAGGTTCAAGCCGGCGTCGTCCAGTTCGACGGCCACCAGATCGGCCACGACTGCGGACTCGGCGTCACGGTTCTCCCGCGGCTTGCCGGGGGTAGTGGCCGTGCCATCGTCCTTGAATTCAACCATGGTTTCCTCCCCACATAGCGTCCCCTTACACTATCACCCGATTGCAGTTTTGCCGAACTTGATGGACGGCCGGTACATGTCTGTCTACATTGCCGGACACCGAGCCCGCTATCGCTTTCAGAAAGCATCCAAAAACCATCCAGAAATCTTGTCAATAAGTTCCAGAACGCCTTTCGCTCTGCCCAGCGACACACGATAAGCCGCTGGGCAGCAGCGTTATTCCGCCAAAAACATCATCAATCACCCCATTAATCTCCGGCAGCCGTATTACGCTACTACAAACGTAGCGCTACGATTAACGTATCGCTACGGAAAACGTAGCAACCAAGCAACACCAAGCTCCGGAGGTATCAGTGGGCAATATCTTCAAGGTCCTCAGACGCGACTTCCTGCGCCTGTTCAAGGTGCCGGCCGCATGGGTGATCCTGTTCGGCATGGTGTTCATCCCGCCACTGTATTCGTGGTACAACATCGTCGGCTTCTGGGACCCGTACGGCAATACCAAAGGCATCACCGTCGCCATCGCCAACAATGACGACGGCACCGACAACGCGCTCATCGGCAAGCAGAACCTCGGCGATCAAATCGTCAAGCAGATGAGAAGCAACGACCAGCTCGGCTGGACCTTCGTCACCGAAGCCGAGGCCATGGACCAAGTGGAATCCGGCAAGGCATACGCAGCCATCATCATTCCCAAAGACTTTTCCGACGATCTCGCCGGCGTGGTGACCGGCGGCAAGAGTCGGCCCACTCTGGAGTATTACGTCAACGAAAAAGCCAGCGCCATCGCCCCCAAAGTCACCGACGTCGGCGCGTCCACTGTGGACCGCACGGTCAATTCCACATTCGTCTCCACCGTATCCGAAGTACTTACCGAAGTCATCAATACGGTTGACGGCAAAGCCATCAGTACCGAAGACACCACCAAAGCCAAGGCCCTCACGGCCCTTGCCAAGGCCTCCGACGATGTGCAGCACACACGCAGCACCATCGCCAAGCTCACCACCAAACTCACCGACACCCCAGAGCAGACACGCACCGCACGTCAGGCGCTGGACGACGCGCGCACACTTGGCATCGACACTGCAGAAGGTCTGGCCGGCGTCTCCACCCTGATCGGCACTACCCAGACCAGTCTGAACGGCTTCGTCACCTCCACGTCCGAAGCGCTTGACCAAGGCTCAAGCCTGCTGAGCCAAGCCGCAGCACAGGCCAACCAAAGCGTGGGCACGGTAACCGGAACCATCAGCGCCGCCAATCAGCAGGTAGGCGGACTGATCAATACGGCGGAAGACATCAACCAAGCGAACGCCGACATCATCGACCAACTCAAAGGGCTGCCGAACGCCAATCGAGAACCGCTGCAATCCGCCATTGCCACACTGGAAAGCCGCAATAGCGAGCTTGCCGGCGCACTGGGCAACCTCGATAGCCTGAACACCACTATCGGCAATGCCTCCACAGACACCGCCGGATTGGCGCAGCATCTCAATACCGCCACCCAAACCACGGTGCGCGAGGCCAATACCGCTCGCGGCACCATCACCTCCGGCGCCATTCCTCAGCTCAACACCGGTCTCAACGCCCTCAGCTCGACCGCCAGCACTCTGTCGACCGGCATCACGTCGCAAGGCTCACTCATCGATCAGTCGAAGCATACCCTCGACCAACTCGACAAAGCAGCCTCCACCACGGTGACCGCGCTGCGCGACACCGATAAGGCGCTGGCCGGCGTACAAACCAAGCTCGATACGCTGGTCACCGACATCAAAGCCCTGAGCATCTCCAGTTCACTCAGTTCCCTAATCGGCACCGACGGCAAACTGGATGCCGCCACAATCGCCGACTTCATGCTCTCCCCCACTGTTATCAGCGAACAGGCCGTCTATCCGGTCGCCTCCTATGGTTCCGGCATGGCACCGCTGTTCACCACCCTGTCTTTGTGGGTGGGCGCGTTCGTGCTCGTGGTCATTCCCAAACTCGAAACCGATGATGAGGGCATCGACGATCTCACACCAACCCAAGGCTATCTCGGTCGCTTCCTGCTACTGGCCACGCTGGCTGCCGTCCAAGGCCTGGTCACGGCCATCGGCGATCTTGTCATCGGCATTCAATGCGCGAGCGCCCCAGTGTTTCTGCTCACCTGCGTCATCACCTCACTGGTGTATATGTCGGTGATTTTCGCCCTCTCCACCACGTTCATGCACGTGGGCAAAGGCGTATGCGTGGCGCTGGTCATTCTGCAGGTGCCGGGCGCCTCCGGCCTGTACCCGATTGAAATGATGCCCGCGTTCTTCCGCGCCATCTACCCGCTGCTGCCGTTCACCTATTCGATTGACGCGATGCGTGAAACCATCGGCGGCTTCTACGACGGCCTCTGGTTCGCCTATATCGGCAAATTGCTGGTTTTCGTGGTTCTGGCCTTTGCGCTTGGCCTCGGCGCCCGGCCGAAACTGGCCAATCTCAACCGCCTGTTCGCGCGGGAAATCAAGGAAAGCGACATGATTATCGGCGAGCCGGTGCATCTGCCCGGCAGCGAATACCGTGTCACTCAGGCCATTGCAGCGCTGGCCGACCACGACGAATACCGTCATGCCATCGAACGTCGGGCCGCCAAATTCGCCTACCGTTATCCCCGGCTGCTGCTGGGTGCGCTTATTGCCGGATTCGTGGTGCCGGCCGCGCTCATTATCGTGTTTGCGCTGACCACCAGCGAGAAAATCGTAGTCATGGGCACATGGCTGGCATGGGTGCTCATCATCATGGGCTTCCTGATGGTCGTGGAATTCATGCGCGATTCCATCCGCCGCCAAACCGAGCTCGGCAGCCTCTCCGACGAGTCGATCCGCGCCATGCTGTACGGGCATAAGGCCAAGCGTCGCGACACCTCCGCCGAACGCCACGAAGAAGCGGACCCGAGCGCCGCTGTTACCGCAATCATCCCCACTATTCCGCCGACCAAGGAAGGCAGGCACGCACGATGAACACCATGTGGAAACTGTTTACCGGCGACATCAAACGCCTGACCAGCAACGTGGTCTCCATCATCATCGTGATCGGCTTGGTGATGATTCCCGGCCTGTTCACCTGGTTCAACGTGGCCGCATGCTGGGACCCGTTCTCGAATATGAAGAACCTGAAATTCGCGGTGGCGAATGTGGATGAGGGGTATCGTTCCGACCTGATCCCGGTGAAAGTCACGGTCGGCGATCAGGTGGTGAACGCGCTGCGCGCCAACAGTCAGCTCGATTGGACGATCACGTCCAAAGCCGATGCCGTCGAGGGCGCACGATCCGGCAAATACTACGCGGCCATCGTAATTCCGAAGTCGTTCAGCAAAGACATGATGACCTTCTTCTCCGACGACGTGCAGCATGCCGAACTGACCTATTACCGCAACGAGAAGAAGAACGCGCTGGCACCGAATCTGCTCAACGAGGGCACGGATGAGGTTGCGGCGGAAATCAACACCACGTTCGCTAAGACCATCACTTCGGCCGGGCTGGAAATCGCGTCTTCGCTGGCCGATCAGCTGTCCAAGCCCGAGGCCAAAGAGCAACTGAATACCTTCAACGCCAACATCGCCAATTTCGCCACACAGCTTGACGATACTGCGGATCTGCTTGGCACATACAGCGCATTGACCGATACGGCCGGCGCCTTGCTCGACACCTCGAACTCACTAATCACTCAGGTTTCCTCTGCCGCCAAACAAGGCGGCAAGGATCTTGCCAGCGCCAAACAGGAAGTCACCGACGTGGCCGGAGCCCTGGGCACCACCGCTGACGCGATGAGCAGCGCACTGGACGCGAGCGCCTCCAGTTTCGGCGCGGTGTCCGACTCCATAGACAAGCTGTATTCCGACGCGAATGCTGGTGCCACCACGGCCGCCGACGAATTGGACCGTCAAGCCACGGCCATTGGCAAGCAGACGGAGAAATACACTGAAATTCGCAACACGTTGGCCGGCATACTGGGCAACGACTCATCCATCATCACGGCGATCGACCGTTCAATCGCACGGCAAAACAGGCTGCGACAAGCGCTGAATACGGCGGCGACCGATATTCGCCAAGGCAATCAGGACGCGCAGGATCAGCATGCGCAGGTCAAGAATCTGGCTGATCAAGCGCAGAACAGTATTGCCAATATCAAGTCAGATTTCTCGGCCACGGTGAAACCGCAAATCGACTCCCTGTCGTCCACCGTCGCTGACGCCTCCGGCATACTGAGTTCCGGCGCCACCCAGTTGGACTCCACGCTCGGCGACCTGAAAGGGACTTCCGACGACGCCAGCGATATGCTCAGCGACGCTCGCACTACCTTGGACAAGGTGTCCGGCAAACTGCGTTCCGCCGGCGCCGAACTGGCTTCGTTCAACAGCACACTGAGCGACGCACTAAACAGTGGCGATATGGGCATGGTCAAAGAGGTGCTGGGCAATGATCCCGAAACGCTGGCCAGTACGTTGGCCGCACCGGTGCAGCTCAGGCGCAAGGCCGTATTCCCGGTGGCGAATTTCGGTTCGTCGATGGCACCGTTCTACACGCTGCTGCCGCTGTGGGTGGGCGCGCTGCTGATGGTGGTGACGCTGAAAACCACCGTGTCTCGCCGGACGCGCAAAGCATTGGGCGATCCGCGGCCGCATCGGCTCTTCCTTGGGCATTACGGGGTGTTCGCGCTGATTGCGCTGCTGCAATCCACGGTGTCGCTCGGTGGCGATTTGCTGTTCCTGCGCGTGCAGGCCGTGCATCCGCCGCTGTTTATGTTGTCTGGATGGCTGGCCTCGCTGGTGTTCTCGTTCTTCACCTATACGATGGTGGTGAGTTTCGGCAATGTGGGTAAGGCAATCGGCGTGCTTATGCTCATCGTGCAGATTTCGGGTGCGAACGCTGCCTACCCGGTGCAGATGTTGCCCGACTTCATCGCCAAAGTCAGTCCGCTCTTGCCGCTCACCCATGCGGTGACGATGATGCGTGCGGCCATCGCCGGCATCTACGACATGGATTACTGGCGGGCCGCCGGAATGCTGCTGGCATTCGTGCCGCCGCTACTGTTGCTTGGGCTGTTGCTCAGGAAGCCACTGGTGCGGTTCAACCAGTGGTATGTAGCCCAAGTCGAGAGCACTAAAGTGCTGAGCTAGTAGGTATTATCCGGGAGTTGCCTACAAACGGTATGGACTTACCACCCTCAGTCTGGCTTTGCCAGCCAGCTCTCGCCAGCGGGAGCGTACGGGAGCATATTTCGAAGAGAAGAGATGACGGAGATGACAGACACGACGGCGACACCGCGCGGTGAGCGCACGCGCGAGGCGACGGATCGCAAGCTCATGCGAGCCACGCTGCAGATTGCGGTGGACCGCGGCATCAGCGGCGTGACCATCGAGGAGGTGGCCCGGCGCTCCGGTGTGGCCAAAACCACGATTTACCGCCGATATCATAATGCCGACGAGCTGCTGCACGAGATCAGCGCGATGTATCTGGCCATCCCGGATTCCGACCCAGTGCCCAGCCCCACGCGTGAGCATTTCACGCAACTATTGCAGCGATTGGTCGATTGGGGGCGCGACAACGACATCGACGTCAAGCGCGTGGGCATTGTATTGTCCAGCGAGGCCGAGTTCTTCCAGCACATCGTCGACCAAGTGGTGACCCCGTGGCTGGAGCGTGTGGGGCGTTCCTCAAGCAGGGAGTCGCGCAGGGCGTGTTTCGCGAGGACGTTGACGAGAAGTTGCTGTTGTCCACGATTATCGGATCTTTGGTGGCGTATGAGGCCATCGAGGGCAAAGCAATGGACGACGACACCGCCTGGGCCTCGCGCATGGCCGATCTGCTGTGGCCAGCATTGCTGAAGTAGCGGTCTTACTCCTGAATCGAAGCCTCCTGGCGGGCGACTTCGAGGGCTTTGTTGAAGGCGTCGGAGGTCCAGCTGGCGCCGGCGACCTTGTCCACTTTGAGACCCTTCAGAGGTTTGCCGTCCACCACGCCGTTAATGGCTTTGGCGAAGTCGTCCTGATGGTTCTTGGAAATCGTGGTGAACGGGTGCCCAATGATATTGACGGTCTCGACGTTGCCGTCCTTGATGGTCAGATGGACGTCGATGGAATCCTCGCCTACCGGGCCGTACTGGCCGTTGATCGAGTAGTTGCCGTCCTTGTAGTTGCCGGTGTCCTTCTTGTCGGACGTGGTGGTGGACGGGTCGTTGTGCGACGAGCTGGAATCGGAGCCGTCGGAGCTATCGGAGCCGTTCGACTGGGATTGCGACTGCTCTTCCTGCGACTTCTCGGTCTCGCCCGAGTTGCCGGCGTACGCATCGTCCATCGGCGCGGCCTTGGATTCGCCGCATCCGGCCAGCAGCGCGCCAGCCACGACCAGTCCGGCCGCCGCCAATGTCGCGGATTTCTTCAACGTACTCTTTTCGGTCATATTCACGCTCCTTAAGCCCCCCTCTGACGAGGGGGCTGTCAGCGAAGCTGACTGGGGGAGCAGACCATCAGCTTGCCATGTATTCCTCACATACTGCTCGATGCCCCTGACGGCCTACTCCTCGCCGCCGGTTTTCGCGGCCTTGGTGGGGTCAGTGAAACCATGGCGGTCTCGCCGTTCTGCGCGCCCTCGACCTGTGCACCCGTGGAGGCGGGCTTGCCGCCGGCCGCCTCGTAGGCCGTTGCGCGCATCCTCGTCATTCCACTTCTCACCGACGAGCACGCCATGGTTGAGCATGATCTCGCGCTGCGCGCAGCTGGCGACCAGCGCATCGTGGGTGACCACGATAATCGTGGTGCCCTGCTCGTGCAGCTTGCGGAACAGGTCGAGCACGATCTTCTCGTTCTTCTCGTCGAGGTTGCCGGTGGGCTCATCGGCCAGAATCAGCTTCGGGTCGTTGATCAGCGCGCGGGCCACGCACACGCGCTGCTGCTCGCCGCCGGAGAGCTGGCCGGGCAGGTGGTGGGCGCGGTCCTTCAGGCCGACCTTTTCCAGCGCCTCCATGGCCTGCTTCTCATCGACCACCGAATGGTAGTACTGGGCCACCATCACGTTTTCCACGGCGGTCAGGTGCGGCACCAGATAGAACTTCTGGAACACCAGTCCGATGAGGTTCTTGCGCACGTCGGCCAGCTGCGTGGCGTTCAGGTCCTCCAGCTTGCGGCCTTCCAGCTTCACGGAGCCCTTGGAGGGCGTGTCCATGCAGCCAATCATGTTCATCAGCGTGGTCTTGCCTGAGCCGGAGGAGCCGACGATGGCGAGCCATTCGCCTTCCGGCACGGTCAGATTGAGGTCGTCCACGGCATGCAGGTCGCCGTAGATCTTCGAGATGTGGTCGAGTTCAAGTAGCATGACGTTTCTCTTTCTTTATTCTTCGCGAAGCACGACGGCGGGGTCGATGCGGGTGGCGCGGTGGACGGGCGGGATGGAGGCGACGATGGCGACCAGCGCGCTGAACAGCACGGAAATCAGGGCCAGCCACCAGTTGAATACGATGGAGCGTTCGAACACCGCCACGCACAGCCAACTGGCGAGTCCGTAGCCGATTGCGGTGCCGATGAGGCCGCCAATCAGGCCGTAGAGCGACGATTCGATGTAGAACTCGGTGCCGATGGCACGCGAGCTGGCACCGAGGGCCTTGCGCAGGCCAATCTCGTTGCGTCGCTGCGAGACGATCGAGCTGATTGTGGTGCCGACGCCGACGAGCGTCAGCACCAGCACCACCAGCGAGACGATCCAGAACAGCGTCTGCAGCATGGTGATGATGCGGGTGTCGGAGGCGGTGATCTTGGTGACCTGCTGTGCCTTGACGTGCATGGAGGTCATGTCGTTGATGCTGGACACCAGGCCTGCGAGATCGCTGGCGCCGGCCGAATACTCGATGACGTCCACGCCGCGCGTGATGCCGTGGAGCTTGTTGACGTCGGCGTTGGTGGCGTAGATGATCGAGTCTTCGCTGCCGCCGGTGTCCACGATGCCGGCCACGCGGAATTCGGTACCGGAGGTGTCCATGATGTCACTGGAGACACGGCCGTCTTTGGTTTGCTGGTCGATCGAGGAGTTCGACGAAGTGCCGTTGGTGCTGGCGTTATCGGATGCACGGTAGCCGATGGTGATGGCGGAGCCGATTCTCAGGCCGATGGCGTCGGCGATGTCGCGTCCGATCAGCACCTTGCCGTCGGTCGGCCACGAGCCGTCGACCACCCAGTGATGGTTGAGGTTCTTGACCTGCGCCGCATTCACGCCGGCCATCACGTACGGCGAGGCGTTGACGCGCACGTTCTCGTAGCGGTAGGTGGCGTATTTCGCGGAACCCTTGGCCTTGACCATTTCAGTGGTGTGCTGCACCATCGCCTTGTCGATGCCGGCCTTGCCGTCGGCATTGGTCGATTCGGTGGGCGTGACAATCAGGTTCGCGCCGTACGCACGCATCTCCTCGTTCATCTGCTGCGGCACAGCGAGGCAAATCATCGCCAGACAGAACAGTGTGGCTGCGCCGACCAGCGACGCCACCACAGCCATCACCGCGCGCGAACGCCGACGGAACACGGCGCTGAACAGCATTCTGAAGAACATACCGGTGTTGGTCATCGGTTCCCTCCTTCCACACCTACGTAGATAAACTCAGCGACCATGGAGCACCTCCGCGGGCTTGAGATTCAGAATCGAACGAATCGATGAGGCGGACGCCAGCAGCACGGTGACAGCCAGCAGCACGAACACCAGCACGAACACCATCGGCCGCATCGTAATGCCGGAACCGAACACCACCCGGCCTATCAGCTGGGCCACGCCGGAACCGAGCAGCGCGCCCACAATCGCGCCCAGCAGCGAGATTGCCGCCGTTTCGGCCAGCATCAGGCGGGATACCGCGGCATCGGTGGCACCGAGCGCCTTGAGCAACGCCAGCTCGCCCGACCGTTCGCCGATCGAGGCGACCATCAGGTTGGCCACGGCCACGGCTGCGGCGATCAGGCTCAGCACGGTCATCAGAATCATCACGGCCTGCGTCTTTTGCAGCACATTGCCCTGCAACGCGGCCACCTGACGCACCTGCTTGGCCACCGCGCCCGGAATCACCTCTTCGATCTGATAGGCGATCGAGCTCGGGTAGGCGGTGCAGTACCAGGTCTCCCATTCCTCCTGGCTCAGCGCGGCCGGGTTCGCGGCGGCCTTACGGGCCAGGTCGTTCTCCGGCGTGGTCAGGGCCTTGACCTCGATTTTGTCGACCGAATCGGGCAGGTCGGCGAGTACCTGGGCCGTGGAGGAGGCGATGTAGAGCGAGCCGTTGTCCTCGTCGCCGGAATCGTAGACACCGGTGAGCTTGATTTTCTGCTCGTTCTTCTTGCCTGAGGCGGTGGTTTTGTTGAGGGTGATGGTGTCGCCGGTGGTCACGCCGAGTTCGGAGGCCAGCGTCTTGCCGATCACGCCCTGGTCGGAATCGTCTTTGGGCCACTTGCCGTCCAGCTGCCACCACGAGCGCATGCCTTCCACGCCCACGACGGTAGTCTCGCCGGTGGAGATCTTGAGGTTCTTGTTGAACCACGTGCCGACGACCGGCACGTTGGTACCGTTCACCGTGGCGTGGATGTTGAGCTGCGGCGCGAAGCTGGTGATGTTGAACGACCAGAAGATCGTCTTGATCTTGGCCGCGTCCGACTCCTTCAGAAAAGCGGTCGGGTCGCTGGTGGACGTCGCGCCGCCCGACTCGGTGTTGTACAGGTCGGAAACGACCGCGTCCGCCTTAGGCTGCACGGTGATGTTCGAACCGTAGGTGGACAGCTCGGCGTTGAGCTTGTCGCCCACGTCGAACACGACGCCCAGCATCGATACGGACACGGTCGCCGACAGGCATACGGTCAGCGCGATAAGCAGGCGCCGGCGCAGCTGTCGGGTGAACGAACGAGTAATCATACGCAGAAAGAACACGATTCTTGTCTCCTGCCTGACTCACTGGAAGTGGGCGCTCAGCACGTCCAGATCCGTAGTTTGAATGGTGATCTTGCCGTGGCCGGTCTTGTACGGGAATGGTATCGGGTTGCAGCCACCCTTGAAGCCGATGGTCGCCAGGTTGATGGCCACCTCGCACTTCTTGCAGATGATCTTGCCGTCCTTCTCGTAGTAGCCGGCGTCGCCGCAGTTCTCGCAGGCGTCCAGGCCGATGCCGTACGCGCCACCGTTCTTTCGGATGATGATGAAGCGCATGACGGTGCCATCCTCGGCCTTGTATTCGAAGCGGTGCAGGTGGCCGTCCTCGACCTGGCTGAAGGGGATGGTGGCCACGCCGTCCTTGAGCGAGTAGGCTTCCGGCGGGGAAAGAGTGATGGTCTGATGGGTCGCGGCGACGCCCACGGTCAGGGTTGCGGTGACGCCGATGGCTGCGATAAGGCTCCACACGGCAGCGGCGATGGCGTGGTGGCGGAATGCCTTATGCCGGCGCAACGTGGCCTCGTTGGCTCCCGACACATCATGGGTTTTCATACGGAAACCGGCCACGATGGAGGCCACGGCGGGAATCAGGAACACCAGCGCCTGCGCCATAATCATCGTGGAGTTCTGGTTGATGGACCAAGCCAGCGCCACGAACATCGTATGGTTCATCGGGAAGCCTCGCGCCTGCAGAATCTGGGCAAGACCAGTGAAGTGTTGAATCAGCAGAATCACCATCATGGCCGCGACGGCCACGGTGAACGCCCAGCGCACGGCAGTGGTGCGCATCGTGCGGAAGATGGCGGCCACAATAATGGACATGGCCACGCCAAGCAGGAAACCAAGAGCGCGCAGCAGCATGGCCGAAGTGAATGCGGTCTCCCCTGGTTCCACCCAGATGGTGAGCTGCAGAATCACGTCCGGCAGCGCGTAGAACAGGGTGAGTGCGATGTCGATGGCGGCCACGGCGTTAGCGATGTGCATGAACACCTTGTGCTGCTGCCAATTGGTGGTGATGCGGCGTGCGAACACCACCACGACGATGGTCAGGATGTCGGCAATGATCGCGCACCACAACACCGGGTAGTTGACGAACGTGCGCTGATTGATCACGGCCGAGGCGCGCAGGCCGGCGAATACGATGGCGGCGATCAGACCGACGATCAGGCCGATGAGACGCCAATGCGAGCTTATCGGCTTATCTCGCCCCTCGCCGACCGTGAGCATCACGCTCAGGCTCATCACCAGCAATGCGGGGGCCAAAGTGCCCGGCATCACTGCCACGAATTGTTCAAGCATTCGCGTCCTTTCTCTGTTCACCTTAGGCTCCCCTCTCTGAGGGGAGCTGTCCGCGAAGCGGACTGAGGGGAGTTTTAGACCGTCCTAAGAATTATCTCCCTAAAGCGGCGTAAAGCCCCCTCTGACGAGGGGGCTTTCTGCTTAGTCAATCACCACTGGCGAGGAGTGTAATCCCAGTTGTCGAAGGTGACCTCGATCGGCTCGGTCCAGAAGTGGCCCTTGACGCCGGTCTCCGGGTCAACGTGCAGCATCCAACCCTTGGAGGCCGGGGATTCGATGGAGAGCTTCAGCTGGTAGGTGCCAGCCTTGTCGAGCTTGACGTTGGCGCCGTAGTGCGGGCCGTCGGAAGCGTTCATCTGCATGAAGGTACCGGAGGTGGCGGTGCCGCCCTCGACTTCCTTGCCGGTGGACTTATCGATGATGGTGTAGTTCACGGTCAGATCCGGCACGAAGTCGCCCTTGCCATAGCCGAGCTCGGTGCCCTTCTCGTTGGCATGGATGTCGGCTTCCAGGTGGAAGGAAGCGTCGGCAGCCTTCAGGCCCATACCGGACGGTTCCATATCGATCG
>ENA-OQHL01001082-OQHL01001082.1-human-gut-metagenome-genome-assembly--contig:-NODE-1082-length-15368-cov-3.897054_pt1 | contig 15368 bp, 23 predicted proteins | sample MGYA00242565_ERZ504723 | MGnify/ENA primary metagenome ERZ504723 (study PRJEB26092, sample SAMD00036211) | human gut metagenome | host: Homo sapiens | study: EMG produced TPA metagenomics assembly of... | reverse complement strand
CCGAGCCAGTCAACGGTCAAGATGAACGGCGCATTTCATGCGCCGCCGTTGACAGTCCCGCCCGTCTTTGCTGATGGGCAATCAAGGCGGGAAAGCCCTAAAATGGCTTCCCGCCCATTTCAATTTTGAGAGAAAAATCTGTCTGCTTTTTGTGAGTGTGTCCACAGGTTCGGGACATTTTGTCCCGAAGTCCGGCGTGGGACGAGGGAGGGGCTTTCATATACGCCCTGTCTGCTGATGAAACCAACCCTGTGTTTGCGGCTCCACGCCACACAATCACAGCCTTGTTTTCCTGCTGCTTCAAATGTCCTTGCCCTCCCGGTTGGCAACCCCATTTTCTCAGCAACGCCGACAGAGCGTATAACACACTACACTTTGTAAGCAAAGTTGTGTGCCAAAGGGGTGCCCCTTTGGAAACCCTATTTTGTGGTCGTGTGTAGCCACACTTCCTCCAAAATGCAAAATAAGCGGTCACAATCTACTGTAAAACCACAGCCGGATTGACCGCTTATTTTGTTGTATCCCTCCCTCGTTTCCCCTATCTGATGTACGAATATATTCCCTTGAAATATGCTTAATACGGGTTGAAAGAAAACCGTAAAAGTGATATACTAAGCATAGAGGAAACAAGGAGGTTACAGCCCATGAGAGAATTAGGAGAACGCCTGCGGAGATTGCGGGAAAGTGTGAAGCTGTCGCAGGTAAAGATGGCGGAACTTTTGGGAGTGAAGCAGTCCAGTATCAACCGTTATGAGCAGGGGCAGTCGGCTCCCTCTTTGGAAACGCTTGTAAGGTATGCGGATTATTTTGATGTATCATTGGATTACCTGCTTGCCCGGACAGACAATCCGCAAGGCAAGCTATATGAATACCGTCCGAAGATTGCGCCGGGGAGTGAGGAAATGAAGCAGTTTATTGAAATGTGTTTTGATCCGCAATCTCCGCTGAATGAAAAATTAAAACAGACGCTTCTTGAAATGATGGAGGTGGAGAAAAAATGAAAGGTGTGATTTACGCCCGTTATTCCTCTGATAACCAACGAGAAGAAAGTATTGAGGGACAGTTGCGGGAATGTAAGGAGTATGCAGAACGCAACGATATTACAATTTTAGGGACTTATATTGACCGGGCATTGTCAGCAAAAACAGATAACCGCCCCGAATTTCAACACATGATTAAAGACAGCGCAAAAGGCTTATTTGATGTTGTCCTTGTATGGAAATTAGACCGCTTTGCCCGGAACCGTTACGACAGCGCACGATATAAAACCTTTTGAAAAGAATGGCGTGAAAGTCATTTCCGCAAGGGAAAATATCTCCGAGGGCAGCGAGGGAATTATTCTGGAAGCCATGTTGGAGGGATATGCGGAATACTATTCTGCGGAACTCTCTGAAAAGGTTATCCGGGGACTGACCGACAATGCGTTGAAATGTAAGTACAACGGCGGTACTGTTCCGATGGGATATTATATTGACGAACAACAGTATTATCAAATCGACCCCAAGACTGCCCCGGTGGTGCTGGAAATGTTCACGAAATATAGTGAGGGTGCAACCATGCAGGAGCTTGTTAATCTATTGAATAGTCGGGGTATGCGTTCCATTCGTGGCGGGAAAATCACGCTGAATATTATGAACCACCTTTTGAAAAACCGCCGCTATATGGGTGAGTACAGTTATCGTGATGTAGTCAAGGAGGACGGTATTCCGGCGATTGTGCCGAAAGAATTATTTGAACGGGTGCAGGAACGGCTGGCGAAGAACAAAAAGGCTCCTGCCCGTCACAAAGCCGAGGACGATTACCTTTTGACAACGAAGCTGTACTGTGGGAAATGCGGCTCCTTTATGGTGGGAGAAAGCGGCACAAGCCATACGATGAAAGTACACCGTTATTATCGCTGTGTGAATACCAAGAAAAGGAAGCTCTGCGACAAGAAAGCAGTCAAGAAAGACTGGATTGAAGATTTGGTTGTCAACTATACCATGAAAGCAATTATGAATGATGAAGTCATGGAACGGCTGATTGATACGCTGATGGAGTTGCAGAAGAAAGAAAGCACCGACCTGCCCCTTTTGAAAAAGCAGCTTGCAGAAACGGAAAAAGGTATTAACAATATGCTCAACGCCATTCAAGCAGGGATTTTTACCCCGTCCACCAAGCAAAGACTAGACGAGTTGGAGGAAACCAAAAGCCAACTTGAAGTCAGCATTTTACAGGAGGAAATGCACAAGCCCCTGCTTACAAGAGAACAGATAGCATTTTTCATTTACCGATTCCGCAAATTTGATGTGACAAAGCGGGAACAGCGGCAAAGACTGATTGACAGTTTTGTAAATGCGGTGTATCTTTATGAGGACAAGATAATCCTTACTTTCAACTATAAGGACGGTTCTAAGACCATCACACTGGCGGAGGTTGAGGGTTCGGATTTATCCGTACTCGGTGCACCAAAAACCAGTACACATTGTGTGCTGGTTTTTCTTTTTGTGCGAGGGAGGGGGATCTCGAACAAGGCGGCGGCATTTATGCCGCAAGCAATCAGCCCAGTGCAACAACGACGACCGCAGCCTGCGGCTGAAACAGGGAGGAGTTGTTGGGGCCGCGTTCTGATTTTTCAAAGCCCTGCCAAGGGGCTGCGGAAAAATCAGCTAACGCAACCCGTTGCTGTTGCTTAGCCTGCGGGTCCCAATCAATAGGAATGTCTATCAGGGGTGTACTCATTTTGTACCGGTTTCTTTTTGTGCGAGGAAGAGGGCTCGAACAACACTATTTATTATATAAAAGAAAGCGCGATGAATTCTGAGAACTCATCGCGTTTTTTCTCTTATGCGGGTAGTGGGGGTCGAACAACAAAAAATGATTGAGCGACGTCAAAAACGTATCTGCAACGCGCCTAAACACTTGCTAAAAAGGTAGTGCGGTTGGTTTGTAGCCCATGTATTTTGCTACATTTACAAAAAAGAGTGTTACCAAAACTGTTACCAGATTCAGGCCTGTGCCTTTTTGAATGCCGCGGTGGTAGCGGCAGCAAGATCTTCCCTCTGACCATCAAGCTCGTGCCGATACACTCCGGCAGTATCCATGTTCTTGCTGTGACCGACCAGCATCTTCAGCTGGCTGTCGGTCAATACGCCGGATTCAATGCTGACGAAAGTGTGCCGCATCTCATACAGCGTGACCTGAGGCTCAATGCCATTGTCACGCTGGTACTTCTTCCAGCGCTTGAATAAAGCTCTCTGGTTCGGGATCTGGAACAAAGGGGTGGTATAGTTCAGCGGGATACCGGAAGCCTTCAGCAAGGCCACCTGCGCTTCGTAGGCCTCACGGGCTTCCTCGCCCATGTCAAATGAGCGAATGGCGTTTTCGTTCTTGCCGGTGGTTTCCTCATCCAACCTGTTGATGCTGCGGCGCAGATTGACCGTGTTCCCTTTGACGTCACCATACCAGAGCCCCACAAGTTCACCGGGGCGTACACCTGTAGCAACTGCAAACCGGTAGGCATAGATATACTCGTCAAAGACCAGCTTGCCATAGTAAAGGCGGGTGTCCACATCAAACAGAACTTTCAAAGCGGTCGGCTGTAAAATCTTTTTCTTCCCCATGCGGGCATTCTTCGGGATAGACAGCTCAGGGAACATCGTACTGTACCTGTTCCGGCGGCACCATTTCAAAAAGCTGATCTCCGTTGAGCGGATCGTCATAATGGTCTTGCGGCTCAAAGGCTTGTCGCTTGACCTACGCTGACGCTCCTTTTTAAGGCATCGCTTTTTGAAAGACATATTGATGGCCTTTTGCAGATCGCCTTCGGTCAGCTCGTCAATACGGATGTCCCCACAGACAGGCAGAATATAGTAATCTCCGTATTTTTTGCACTGCTCAACATAGGATGTGCCGCAGGTGAGCTTCAGTTCTTCTACCCACTGGGCATAGAGGGCAGCTACTTTCTTCTTGCCGTCCCGGATGCTATCATCAAGCCATGCATCCGCTTTTGCGTTTGCTTCCCGTTGTCCTGATCGGCCCGGCGTGCTGCTGTAAAAGCGCTTGCGGGTGCCGTTCTTCTGCACCGCGATGCACCAGCGGCTTTCCTTCTCGACCCAAAATGCCGTGTTGGTTCTCTTTTTCATAAAATCCACCTCCATACACAAGGGTACACTTTGACAAGCCTGCCCGGAGGTGGTACAATACAAGTGTTCATGTTGGATTGTACCCTCTGGGGCAAGCCACTCTGCAAACGCTCTCGGTGTTGGTAGCACCGGGGGCGTTTTTTGTTTTTATTGAGCTGTTGCAGATTTTGCAACGGCTGGAAGCAATGTGCAAAATTTGCACATTGTTTGGCCTTACTTCTTCGCTTCAGCTTTTTCGCTGCGCTTACGCCACTGGCTCTTCAGGCCGTCAATATGCTCAAACAGATCAGGCTTGATATCAGCCCACATCGGGTCAAGGATAAAGTCCACGCCCTCCCGTCGGGCAAGCTTGGCAGCGGGGACAAAATCACTGTCACCGGCAATCAGAATGATCTGATCAACCTGCTTCTTATACGCGAGTGACGCAATATCAACACCAACACGCATGTCCACGCCCTTTTGCTGAGCCACAAAAACGAAATCGTCCTCGGTCAGCTCTTCCAGCTGCTTTGTGCCAGCAAGAAGCTTGCGGGTCACATCCGGGCGCAGATTGTAGGCCATTTGGTTGGACAATGTACCAAGGCGGAGTGCAAATTTTCTGCGCTTCCGCAATTCTTCCAAAAAGGTCTGCGTCCATGTATAAGTATCAGATTTGTCCAAATCCACATTCTTCTTTGTCAGCGGGTGGTACACGCTGCGGCGGCCTACTGGCTCACAATCGTAATAGAAAATGCGGTACAGCTGACGCTCCTCGTTGCCGTCCTTATCGTGAAGGTGAGCCATACAGTAAGCATTCAGTTCCTTCGCACGTTCCTCGGCGGTCTTTTTGCCCCACAAGTGGGCTGCACGTTTGCGGTAAAAGCCGCCATCAACCAGAATTGCTGTCTTTGCCATTTGTGTTACACTTCCTTTGGTAAAAAATAAGACCCCAGGATTCAGCCTTCCCCATATCGGCGGGGGGCTTACTACCAGGGGTCTGTTAAGCATTTTGAAACATCATGTTTCTGATGGCATCCTGTAAAGATGCACCCCCATTATATGCGTTTTTGTTGATTTTGTCAACTCATTTTGCAAAATAATCAATTATTGGTTGTTTTTCGCAAATTTTAGTGAAATATCGCTTTTCACCCCACCCAGTGCGTCCAGCCTACAGCCTTGCCCTCAATGTGCACCTCTTCCAGCTGGGGGCCGGTGTAGATCATGGGCGCATAAGCCGGGTTTGCGGGCATCAGGGTCAGCGTGCCGGGGTTGTAATATACCCGCTTGAGAGTGGCTTCGCCATCAATGCGCACCGCTGCGATCTCGCCGTTCTCCACCTCCGGCTGGATGCGGATATACACCACGTCTTTATCGTGAATGCCGGCATCCACCATGCTGTCACCGTGGCAGGTCAGGGAAAAATCGCACCGAATGTTCTCCGGCACGTCCACCATTTTTTCAATGTTCTGCTCTGCCGTGATGGGTTCCCCGCAGGCAATGGCTCCGATCAGCGGGATCTTCTTCATCTTTGGCATCGGCTCAAAGCCCGGGGGGATGGTGGGCTTCTTGGGCTCCGGCTGTTCTTCCCAGCCCATCAGGTAGGCGGGGGTGGTCTGCAGCGCATCAGCAAATGCTGCAATTTTTGATTGTGGGATATCGGCTTTACCATTTTCAATCTTACTTATAGAAGATTTATCTTTATAGCCCATCTTGTGAGCCAGTTCTTCGACTGTTAAGCCAAGCTCCGTGCGGCGGCTTTTGATTCTGTCGTATAGAGTTGCCATAAAATCACCAACCTTCGCTCTTATCTTATCATAGAGTGGAATAATATTCAAGTATTTTTTATTTTTTCCTCAAAAAAGGTTGACTTTATTTCCACTCGGTGCTATTATGTGGTTAGTGGAATTCAATTCCACTTTGAAAGGAGGTGACAACCATGACCGACACCAATGCGCTGCGTTCCATCATTGCAGATTCTGGGCTTAAATATAAGGCCATTGCCGAAATTATGGGCCTGACACCGTATGCTTTGCAGATGAAAATTGATAACGAGACCGAGTTTAAGGCCAGTGAAATTGACACTCTGGCCAATACTCTCGGCATGGACATGCAGCAGCGTGATTCCATATTTTTTTGCAAGAAAAGTGGAATTTAATTACACTTTTGCAAGTTCATCCAAAGGAGGTGAAGAAGATGAAGAACAACATCCAGAAAGAAATCCAAGAGCGCCGCGAACACGCCGAGCGCTTAAAGAAAATCGCCCTCAAGCTGTTCGAGCAGCTCAAGAGCGAAAAGATTGATTTTTCGGACGCGGAACACATCGTCAGTATGCTGTCGGCATCCGTGAAATCGGAGCGGGACAATCGGATGCTTTAATCCATGCTGTACGGATTGAACAGTTCATCATCCGCCAGTTCAACAAGTTCATCCAGACAAGCTCTGTACCAATGCGCAAGTGCACAGGCCGCCTGTGCAGGATCATCCAGATCAAGATTCTGCGGATGTTCTCCACGCTGCAACGCAATCTGCAATTTGTTGTTTGCATAAGCAAGTGCCAGATTGTGCCGAATTTTATTTCCATCACTCATGATTTCCACCTCCCTTCTGCCCAAGTATACCGCAGGAGGGAGCCAACCACAAGGAGGTGAACCACATGGACAACAACAAAAAGCCCAGCGGACCTGTGGAAGAGGAACGCTGGGCGAAGATAGAAAAGGAAGTTCAGGAGCTTAAACGGAGCAGGTCAATCCTCAGCATCGGCTTGTTCCTGCTGAGCGGCCTGTATGGAATCTTGATCCTCTGCATCATCTTGAGAATCATCCGAATCGAGGACACTTTGACCTCGATCATCCAATTCAACGCTCTGGTTGGCGAGCATCTCCAAAGCCTCGGCGATTCGCTCATTCGTATCCTCAACGATTTTGAAATGCTCCTCCGTGCGCTGTCTGAAGTTTTCTGACCTTTCTGCTTCCTCTCGCTGTATTTCGAGCATTTCCTGTTGATATTCTGCCGTTGCAGACCATGAAGATTCTTCCTTTTTGTCATGTTCGCTGGACAATGCCTGACCTGCCAAAAACAGAAGAATTGTAACGATGATGCTGATAATTCCAACCCAGTCTTTTTGGGGGATTGCATTATCCGGAGTTTTTACTTCGGCGATTTTGGCGTTGATAGTTTCAACCGCCTCTGTAGGTAGAAGTGGTTCGACTTCATCCAGAACAGCTTGAGTACTTGCCAGCGGCACGGTTTCGGATTCTTTTTCGCTGTAAGTACTTTCGCTCCATATCGAGTCTAACTGATCCGCAAAAGCCGCAGCATTTGAGTAAAGATTTGTAATGTTGCTTGTTCGGAGTGCGGTGGTGAGATTTAGCACATTGGAATTCAGCATTTCTGTCGATAACCGGAAAGCGGGACTTTCCATTGCCGATCCGTAGAGCGCCGAAATCTGATTGGTGAAATTGAGATTTGCTCTGGCTGACCAGCCAGATTCTTGGCGAGATTGGATAGTTGATACTCTGGCACACATAATCTGGCATCTTTCGCCAAGCGGTACGCCATGTTGTTCCATTCTGCGGTTTGGTAAATCGATTTCATCTGGTTGCTCACCATGCGAACAGAATCCGCCATTTTCGCCGCTTCGGACACATAATTGCTGAGTTCTGACAGCTGGTATGCTGCCGTCTGAGCTGCAGAGCTCAACTCGTAAAAATTTTGCATTTTATCACCTCCCTTCTGCCCCTCTATTCTACCGCAGAAGGGAGCCACCCACAAGGAGGTACATCTTCACCATGAACGACATCATCTTATCCACCCAGAACGGCGAACCGGTGGCATCCAGCCGGGAAGTCGCTAAGCGCTTCGGGAAGAACCACCGAGATGTTCTTCGCGCAATCGAGGACATTCTGGAGGGGGTGCGCAAAATTGCGCAGACCCCCAAAGATATCACAGCGCAAAATTGCGCTGTGACCCAGATGTTCTTCAAATCCGAGTACACCCACCCTCAGAACCACCAGAAGTACCCCATGTACCTGATGAACCGGGACGGCTTTTCGCTGCTGGCCATGGGCTTTACCGGCAAGGAGGCGGTGCAGTGGAAGCTGAAGTACATTTCCGCGTTCAATGCAATGGAAAAGCAGCTGGCCGCGCAGCACAAAGGGCAGCGGGCCGTGCAGGATGCCAACATCCAGAACGCCATCGACCGGGTGATCGAAGCCCGGAAGAAGCTGGACGAGAACACCGCTTTTCTGGACGAGTGCCGCAAGAACCGCGAGGACAGCAAGGCCAAGTATATGCAGGTCAAGGCCCTGTGCGGCGAGTTCAAGGCCATTTACGGCCAGCATTGCGACACGGTGCGCACCATGGAGAACGTGGTGCGCGGCTCCCAGAGCTTCCTCACCAGCGCCATTGACAACCTGACCATCGTTTCCAAAGGCTACCCGTTCTACGCCGCCCTGATGGACAGCCTGCTGGATGGGCTGCCCGCCGAAAAGAAGGAGGAATAAAATGTTGAACACATCAACCATTCGCGGCACTTTCAAGCAGATCCCATACTGGAAGCTGCGGGGACGGTTCCACAGCTGCGGCTACCGCGATCAGGAAGTGGCCGAGTACATCGGCATTGGCCGGGACACCATGAGCGGCAGGATGCAGGGACACAACCCGTGGACCAGCACGGAGATCACTGCAATGTGTGAGCTGCTGGGCATCCGGCAGAATGAAATCGGGGAGTATTTCTTCCCGCGTGTCGAGGAAGGAGAATCCACATGAGCAAACAGTACACCCTTGCATCCGAGCGGGCCGACGCGCCCACCGGATGCGCGTACGTGGCACCGACGTTCTGGAACAAGTGGTTCCGCTGGGATGGAAGCCGGGCATCCGGCTGCTACCAGCTGGGCGGGCAAGTCAAGGACGAAACCCCACACCGGCCTGCAGGTTTTTGCAGATGGCGAATGGCACCCGGTCATTGGATGGACATTGGACAGCTGCGGCCCCGCAACTGACTATCAGGAGGTAGGAGCATGAAAATCAACCCGAACGCTCAGTTGAAAATCCAGCTGGGATCGGATGGCAACCCCAAAATTTACGCCTGCGGCACACAGATGGAACAAGCGGCTCTTTGCACCGCATTGGTCGCGGGAATCTGTATGGACAGCAAAGACCCAGCAGAGACAATCATCAACATCATGACAGCTGCCGCTGATCTTATGGACAGAATGGAGGAAACCCACCAATGAAGATTAAATCCTTTGTCTGGTACTGGCTGGCAATGGCCTGCTTTGTGGTGGGCCTGCTGTACGGCATGGGGCTGGAGGGCAGCTTCCAGACCGGCGGCACCGTCTCGGACGGCGCGTTCATCACGGCCATGGTGCTGATCCTGCTGGCGGTATTCTTTGCCCGGCTGGGCTTCTACGCCGCCGATCAGGAGAAAAATGCGGAGTAAGAAGGTGCACCAGCAGCCCCGCAACACCGTGAAGAGCGGAAGGAAGGCGGGCTGACACCACCCATGAATAAAGGAAAGCACTTTACCCGCGTTTGTTTGGACTGCGGCAAGGTGATGGAAAATGTTGCTGGCAACCTGCGCTTTTGCGCTTCCTGCCGCAGAGAGCGCCACAACCAATATTGCAGGGATTACAGGGCGCGCAATGAAAACCCTGCCCGCGTCATGTGGTACACCGTCTGGGACGCAAAGACCGGCGATCTGCTGGCATCCGGCACGTCTGAGATGTGTGCCTGGCGGCTGGGCTACAAGAGCGCGAACAGCTTTGCGTCTGCCGTCAGCCATGGGCTCAACGGCAGCCATCGAACTTACAAGTACACATTTGCGCGGGAACGTATCGACCGCAGCGAGGTGGACAGCCTGCCGCCGGTACGCACTATACGAAAAAAGCCCGCCGGTGCGCCAACACCGACGAGCTGCAAGGGATGATGAGTTTGAACGACTTCATCACCCCGATGATATCACAAAATCGGAGGTTTTACAATGAAAGGAATTTTGATCGAACCGGGCAAAGAACCGGTAGTCACCACCCTGCCGGACACGCTGCAGGGCATCGAAGCACTGCTGCGGTGCCCCTGTGAGCAGAAAGTCCTGCCACGCACCCCGGCAGTGCTGGTGTACGGCATCATGGGCAGAGACCTGAACCGTATCTATCGCGGCCAGCATATCTACGGCCCTATCCTCTGCTATGGCTGGAAGGGCAACGACATCCAGCCCATGAGCAAGGATGTGCAGGCCGAGATGCTGGACCGCCTCAAGGACACGGAGGTAAGGGTATGACTACCTATATCTGCAAATGCGGACGGCGAGTGAAGAAATCCACCGATACCAGTACCACTGGCAACCGTCTGTCTGGCTATGCACCCGGCCATGAGTGCTGGGGATGCCCCTACGCCATGCCATACGGAGACTTTCAATGGGATGAAAGTGCTAGAACTGTCAGCCGGGAGACTCGGGGCTACGAGTGCCGGATGAGCAAGACCCTCACTTATGCGTCAGAGTTCGCTGGCTCTATCAAGGATAAATGCACCTGTCGAGTGCACAGTTTGGACTTCGACTTTTTGTCTCAGGTCTCCGCATGGATCAAAGATACTTATCCAGACAGAGAGATTTTTGGCTCGTTTTCCAAAGATATTCGTGCATCGGACTATGGATCTGATGGCCGTTACTGCCTGACTATCACCTGCGCTCAGAATCTGAAAGGTGTTGCCGCAAAAAGAGAGCTGCTTGGTCAGTTTTTTACTCCGAATGGCAGCCGCAAGGACATGACACCGCAGCAGGAAATGGAAAAGATTCTTGCCGACATTAAAAAAGCAAAGGAGGTTTTCGCATGTGCACCTGCCCAGAATGCGGATACTGCTGTGACTACGGCAGAGAATGCTGTCCCGACTGCCACAGCGGCAACGCCGACCACCTCGGAGAGCGGGGCGGATGCAAGCGCATCGACCCCCGCGACATCCCTGCAGAACTGCGAATCGGTCCCTGCCGCATCGGCGGGCGGTTCTTCTGCACCACTTCTCTCAATGACTGGTGGTGCCCCGCAGGAGAAGCCCCTGACTTTCATTCGGAAGGACAAGTGCCCGGAGTTTGATTATTCCGGCCTGCCTGAACAGACCGTGGCGACCCTGCATCTTGCAGAAAACGGATATCTTCACGGCAAGAAACTGGCCGAAAAGGGTCTTGTTTACATGGGTGACAACATTGCACTGGCACACGATGAGCTGTGCGGAGTTGTCGCACAATGCGACAACTCGAAGCACGGCAACCGTGGAGAGGACAGTTTCCGTGCATGGTGCCTGCACATTGGCATCACCAAAGACAGCGCCTACCGGCTGCTGCAAGTCTCCGCACTGCTGGCTGACAGCAGCCCCCGGCAGCAGGCCATTCTGGAAAGCTTGCCGCCCACCCTGCTGTACGCCGTGGCAAAACCCAGCGCCCCGCCGGAGCTGGTGGAGAAGGTCAAGAACGGTGAGGTCACCACGAACAAAGCCTATCAGGATCTGCTCAAGGAAAACCAGCAGCTCCGCACCGACCGGGTGGAGGCCATGAACCAGGCAGACCGGGAACGAGCCCGTGCCGACCGGGCCGAAACCGAACGGGACAAGGCCCGTGCTGACCAGCTGAGCACCGCCAAGGATTGCAACCGGCTGGGTCTGAAGGTCTCACAGGAAAAAGACCGTGCCGACAAGGCCGAAGCCCGGGCCAAGAACGCAGAGAACCAGCTTTCCGGCTCCCGGCAGGTGGCCGAAGCGGCAAAGCTCCGGGCGGATAAGCTGCAAGAAGAAAATGCGGCCCTGAAAAAGCAGCCCATCGCTGCCGTGGTGGATGAGGAAGAGGTAGACCGGCGGGCAGGCGAAAAAGCTTACGAGATTGCGGCCGGAATGACTGCGGACTATAAGGCACAGCAGGAACAGGATGCCCGCGATGCCTACGACAGCATCATTCTGGCCGGGCGCTCCATCACAAGCATCGTCCAGTCCGCTAAAATGCAGTTCCGCAAATTGCCGGATGACCAGAGGGAGACCGCAATCAACCAGTTCGTGCACACACTCGCATCCGCTCAAGGGGAGGTATCCGCATGTCTGTAAAGATCATGGCCTTAGAGGCCGAAAACGTCAAACGCATCAAGGCCGTTGCACTCACGCCGTCGCCCACCGGGCTCACCCTCGTGGGCGGCAACAACAATCAGGGCAAGACCAGTGTACTGGATGCTCTGGCATGGGCACTGGGCGGCGACCGTTTCCGCCCGGACGCTGCCCAGCGGGACGGCGCAGTGGCTCCGGCGCATCTGAAGGTCAAGCTTTCCAACGGTGTGGTGGTGGAACGCAAGGGCAAGAATGCCAGTCTGACCGTCACTGACCCCACCGGGCGGCGCAGCGGGCAGCAGCTGCTGAACGCCTTTGTGGAGCCGCTGGCACTGGACTTGCCCCGCTTCATGGAAGCATCCGACAAGGAGAAAGCAGACATCCTGCTCCGGATCATCGGCCATCGGCACCGAGCTGCACACCCGTGACATGGAGATCAAGACCCTGTACGACAAGCGCACCTTCACCGGCCAGCTGGCCCAGCAGAAAAAGCACTTTGCCGAGGAGCTGATCTCCTACCCGGATGCGCCGGATGAGCCGGTCAGCGCGTCCGACCTCATCCGCCAGCAGCAGGAAATTCTGGCCCGCAACGGCGAGAACCAGCGCAAGCGCCAGCAGTTCCATGAGCTGGCCCGCCAGCGGGATGCGGCGCTGGAAGAAATGCACCGTCTGGATGAGCGCATCGCCGAATTGACTGCACAGAGGGAAGAAGTGAGCAAGAAGCACACGCTGCTGTTCACGCAGGCCATGGATGCCAGCAAAACGGCGGAACAGCTTCAGGACGAATCCACTGCCGAACTGGAAGCATCCATCCGGGATATTGAGGAGATCAACCGCAAAGTCCGCGCCAACCTCGAAAAATCCCGCGCCGAGGACGAGGCTGCCCAGTATGACAGTGAATATAAGCGCCTGACTGAAGCCATCACGCAGAAGCGTGCCGACCGTATGGCCCTGCTGAACGGTGCCGACCTGCCCCTGCCGGGCCTTGGCGTAGAGGACGGTGCCCTTACTTATAAAGGCAAGCACTGGCGGGATATGTCCGGCAGCGACCAGCTGCGGGTGGCCGCTGCCATCGTCCGCCGCCTGAACCCGGACTGCGGTTTCGTGCTGCTGGACAAGCTGGAACAGATGGACATGACCACCCTGCAGGAGTTTTCCGCATGGCTGGAAGCCGAAGGCCTGCAGGCCATCGCCACCCGCGTTTCCACCGGCAGTGAATGCCAGATCATCATTGAGGACGGCATGGTGAAGGATGCCGAACCCACCCTGCCGCCCGTCACCGAAAAGCCCCAGCAGAAGAGCTGGACGAAAGGAGCGTTCTAAATGAGCAAATATGCAGTTACCACCGGCATCCAGAATGCGCCGGTCAAGACCGTGCTGTACGGCCCGGAGGGCATCGGCAAAAGCACCTTTGCCTCTTACTTTCCGGACCCCGTATTCATCGACACCGAGGGCGGCACCAAGCGGCTGAACGTCAAGCGCCTGCCCCAGCCCACCAGCTGGACCATGCTGCTGGATGAGGTGGCCGAGGTACGCAAGGGCAGTGTCCCCTGCGGCACGCTGGTCATTGATACCGCCGACTGGGCTGAACGCCTGTGCATTCAGGCCGTGTGTGCCAAAGCCAAGGTGAACGGCATCGAAGATTTCGGCTACGGCAAGGGCTACACCTATGTTAAGGAAGAGTTCGGCAAGCTGCTGGACGTTTTGGAAGAGGTGCTGCAGGCCGGGCACAACGTGGTGGTGCTGGCCCATGCCGCTATTACCAAATTTGAGCAGCCGGACGCTGTGGGCAACTACGACCGCTGGAGCATGAAAACTTCCAAACAGGTGGCCCCGCTGCTGCGCGAGTGGTGCGATATGCTGCTGTTTGCCAACTACAAGACCGTTGTGGAAAAGGTGGGCGACGGCAAGAACGCCAAGAGCAAGGCCAGCGGCGGCAGGCGTGTACTGTACACCGCGCATCACCCCTGCTGGGATGCCAAAAACCGCTTTGACCTGCCGGAGGAAGTACCCTTTGACTATGCCAGCATTGCCGCCTGCATCCCCGGCGCTATGTCTGCACAGGCACCGAAACCGGAACCGCAGCCGCGTTCCCAGCCGGAAGCCGACATCCTGCCCAGCCCGCAGCAGGAAGCAAAGCCGGTGGCTCAGCCGCAGCCCGCACCGCTGCAGGAAAGCTCCGAGAAAAATGTTCTGCTCAGTCTGGGCGTGCCGGAAAAGCTGGCCGCTCTGATGAGCGCCAACAAGGTCAGCTGTGAAGAACTGCAGGGCGTTGTGGGCAAACGGGGCTATTTCCCGGAGGATATGCCCATCAAGGACTACCCCGCTGACTTTGTGGAGGGCTGTCTGATCGCCGCATGGCCGCAGGTGTTCCAGATGGTGCTGGATAACCGTGATATCCCGTTTTAACAGGCTCCCTCACGGAGGGAGCTGGCACGTGTAAGCGTGACTGAAGGAGTTTTATAATAAAGGAGTAATTACTTATGAACGAAATGAACACCACCGACCGCGCCCTGAGCTGGGACGACGAATTTACCAACGAGCAGCAGGAGTTCGTGCTCCTGCCCGAGGGCGAGTATGCCTTTGAGGTCACCGGCATGGAGCGTGCCCGCTTTGAGGGCAGCGCAAAGCTCCCGCCCTGCTCCATGGCAAAGCTGACCCTGAAGATCTTCGGCGGGGCCAAGGGTGATACCACCGTGACCCACCGCCTGTACCTGCACACTAAAACGCAGGGCCTGCTGGGGGCTTTCTTTGAGAGCATCGGTCAGTGCAAGCGGGGCGAGACCTTCCGCCCCCGCTGGAACGAGGTCGTGGGTGCCAAAGGCATCTGCAAGCTGGGTATCCACGAGTACACCAGGCAGAGCGGTCCTCATGCAGGCGAGACCGGCCAGAGCAACGAAGTGCAGCGCTTCCTGCCGCCGCCGACCAACGCTGCACCCACTCAGGGCTGGACACAGGGGGCGTTCTAAATGGCCGAGGACACAAACCCTGCGGCCCCTACCAGACAGCCAGGCCCGGTGCAACTAAACCTGGTCCTCTGTTTTTTAGCAGAAATTCACAGATTTCGTACTCCGCTTTCGTAAGGAGGAAGTTCCTTATCATCAACCAATAGTTTCTTTTGAGATATTTGAATACAGACCCTCCCCAAAACCATCCGGACAGAATGTTCCCTGTGCTCTCTTC
>ENA-OQHL01001079-OQHL01001079.1-human-gut-metagenome-genome-assembly--contig:-NODE-1079-length-15374-cov-7.120942_pt1 | contig 15374 bp, 19 predicted proteins | sample MGYA00242565_ERZ504723 | MGnify/ENA primary metagenome ERZ504723 (study PRJEB26092, sample SAMD00036211) | human gut metagenome | host: Homo sapiens | study: EMG produced TPA metagenomics assembly of... | reverse complement strand
GATTTAGGATTAAAGTCCGTTTATGTGCTACCGTAGCCTTTTGTACCTTCATCTAGATAGTTTTGTCTGCAAAGTTCCATATATTGTTTATCCTTAATACCGGCTTCCACAACAGGTATCTTTTTAAGTAGTGCTTTCTTCATTTTCCTTCTCTCCATTATTATGAAATATATCATCTTCCAAATCTTTTTTCATAGGAATTGCTTCCAAAAAACAGGCAGGTATCTTAAAATGCTCTGCAATTTTCTGCAGTTCTTTTTTCACATTCTTCTTCTGCACAAGCCATCTGACATAAGTAAGCAGAAACCTCTGCATTTTTCCAGTATCTTTCAAACTCGCAGGACTGAAAAATATCTATATCGTCTAAGCTCAAAATTTCCTGTTCCGTCATATCTTCTGGGCAGAATATCTCTGCATCACGTATATAGATGCTTTTTACCGTAATAATATAATTTTCTCTTTTCATCCTTTACTATTCCTCCTTCTTTCTTTTACAAGTTCCGTTTGCTGCATCAAGAAACGCTTTTGCAGAATCGCGTATCGCCTCTTTTAGTGCCAATTCATATTCCATACGATAGTCCTCATAATATTTCTGGAATAAAGAGATACATCTTTCCCTATAGTCTTCATTTGCTTTCAAATTTGCTATATACCTTTTGGGGAAGATAGTCTTCCATATTATCCAGGACGTTCTCCTTTAAGTACAAATATTTTTGTTCTTCATACGCCTGAAATAATTCCCATTCTGTCAGCAGAATTTTCTGCCCGTTTCGAACAATTTCCATTACCCTTTTATTCACCCTCTTTTCTCACTTTATGCTGCGGTACTAAGGTTGACCGGAATGGACTAGGTACACATAACTGTCTTTTTCATCTCTTACAGTACATGGGGTTTTCGCACTTGTAAAATACATAAAGACTTCCTCATCATCAATCACCCGTAGCATCTCTAATTAAAATTTCGGATTAAACCAATTCGTAATTTTTCTCCCTCTTTTACAATGAACATACTTTCATTCATAGATCCCATGTTTGAGGCTACTTCTAACGATAAAATGTTTTCTTCAATATTTAGAATGATCGGCTTTTTCGTATCGTCCTTCAACAATAAACCTGCTCTGTCAATACATTCCTGTAATTCTTTTTTCTGCACTTTTATTTTTGTTCCATAATCCTTTGATAACAATTGTTCCACTTTTAAATATTCTCCCTCAATCAACCGGGAGATTGCTCTTGTATTTTCAATCTCAAACTGAATATGGTTCTCTGTAAAATAAACTGCAACTTCCTTTTCTGGATCCCCGCCAATAATCTTAATCATTTCTGCAAGGTTTTTTCCTGGAACAATGACCTTTTGTGGTTCGTATTCCTTTTTCAGTTTGACTTTTCTGAGTGAAATACGGTGTCCGTCCAATGCAACAATTTTCAACTCCTTTCCATTAATTTCCCACAATTCTCCTGTCATTGCCTTCTTAGAGGAAGTATCTGCTACTGAAAAAATCGTTTGTCTGATTGCTTCTTTTAACTCAAACTCTGAGATCATAACACGATTTTTCCATTCCACATCTGGTATACAGGTATACTCTAATGCTGATTTTACTGAAAGATTATACTTCGTTTTTTTACAGCGCACAGTCGCTTGATCTTTTTCTCCAGTCTCTATGACGACATCTCCCTCTGGAAGCTTTCGTACAATCTCGCCAAATACTTTTGCCTGAATTGCAATGCTTCCCTCTTCTTCAACATTTCCTGACATCACCGTTTCAATTCCTAATTCCAAATTGTTTCCGGTGAGGGTAATTTCTTCCTTTTCCGCTCGAAGCAGGATACACTCCAAAATAGAGGTAGATGATTTTGTCGGAACTGCCTTTGATACTGTCTGAACTGCTTTTGCTAAATCTGTCTTTTTACAAATAATCTTCATAAATTCTCCCTTCATACAACTGTAATATTTGCTTCTAAAAACTTAATTTTCCTCCTTTCCGTTTTGCGTACAAAAAAAGACACAAAAAACCATACGATTTTTCATGTCTCTCTTTATATTTCTTAGGATGTTCCTCAAAATGCTACTTTTGGCTTCTGCCAAAATGAAATACTAACTACAAATTTTCCATTTGTAAAAATATATTCAACATCATAATAGCACAATATATAGTATTTTACAATCTGTTTTTTCTATATATTGCATGCGCGATGCTTTCTTAGTTTTTATAATATTTCTTTTCGTCCCATGTTCCAAAGAAACTCTTGAAGTGTATCCAGTTCTTTTTCTACACATAGAATATTTTTATTCCGATATAGGTAAATCATCGGTTTAATCACGTCTATAATAAAATCCTGATTGATAAGATATTCTCCGGAAATCTTCAAAAAAGCGGGCTTCTTTTGTATTGTTTCCAATGCTTTTTCTGTCAGTATATAACCTGATTTTTTCTCGCCTCTTTCAGTATAAATGTCTCCGGTTCTTAAATCAATATACACTACTTCGGATAAACACATAGCCCATGCAGAATCCATGTTCTGATCAAACAAGAAAATCGTTTTCTTTGAAAAATATTTTCCGAAAAAATGCTGATAGATATTTAAACTTTCTACCTGTTCTTTTTCCGTCAAATAATGTGACGCCTTATATTCATAGCCATAAAAAGCCCGGTTTATGGATGTTCCAAAAAAGTAGAGAGAAGTTTCTTGTCCGGTTTCTCTGATATATTTGGCGGTTGTCAATCCGCAATTATCTATCGTATCTTCCAAAAACACAATGTCCATAAGGCTTCGTTCATTTGCTTTGTGAAAAGCCTCTATCGTAGAATATTCATAGATTGCAGATATGTTATCTGACTGATATGCTTCTTTTCGGATTTTCTTTCGGATATCCTCCAGAAGCTTAGTTTCTTTCTGGTAAACTATTGCAATTTTTATCATTGGTCTTCCCTCCCTTTTTTCTTTTAGCATATCATGTCCCAGTAAAACTACAAGGTTCTTTGTATAAATTGCCTTTTTTATTGCGTAATTAGCCGTTAATCATATCTTTTTAGGGGCATGTCACCGACATACCCCAACGATCATTAAGTAGTTTCTATGGTATAAATGTGAAAAAGTTTTCTTCCACATTCACACGACAGACTCTGTCATTTTCTAGTTCACGATACAAAACTGAAAATACTTCTACGACTTCCTGAATGCTCAATCCTTGAATTTCTATGTTTTGAAAAAGTTCTCCCAAACACAAATCATGTTCTTTATATGCTTGTTTCACAAGCTTACAGGCATCTTCTATCGTCTTTACCGAAATACAAGTTTCTGTCACTATATGCTCAGCCTTTCTTTCTACTGCCTGCTCTGTTTTAGGACTTTTTAGTAAAATCCCCATTTTCAGCATGTCCTGTTTCCAACCCTGATAGGACGGATATTCCTGTTTATCAACATATTTGCGAAACAGTCTGTATACCCCTCTCTCTGTATATGTTCCTTCCAGGTTCTCCTCATAACAGCCATACTGGTTTTTCCCTCGACCCTTTTTTAATTTCTGGAAATCCTTATCCCGCATATTCTTTGTTACTATTTGATATTCTTTTTCCATGTTTCTCCTTTTCTTCTAAGCGGCTGTTCTCTGTTCTGCTTCCAACACATCTGTCAGATACTGCCCCTGATGTTTTCCACCTTTTATCACCACATGATCCTTATAAGCAGCAGAAAGTTCTGCAGTCCACAGCGTAACCTGTGGTTTTTCAGGAACTTTTTCTTGTTTTTCTATTTTTTTCAATACGTTCTTTTTCCATTTCTTTAAAAATATTTCTGCCTCTTCATAATCCTCTCCCGTTCTGTTATATTCCTTACTTTTTTGTACAACATTTCCATTTGGTTCAATTTCCATGGTATAAAATTCTTTCTCAAGATTTTCCTGTCTGCGTAAGAAAACAATATAAGAGGCTTTTCTGCTGATCCGATCAAAATACCATTCCTGTGTTCCTACACAATGATGCAACGCTTTTCCTTCTTTTATAATATCTTCAATCTTTTGAGGAACCAGCACTGCATATTTTTCATCTTTCAGTGACTGATAGATGGGCGTGATTTCCCTACAAACCTTTTCCAGATTTGGAAATTTCTCCCGTAGTTCCTCTGCTCTCTGCTTTGTGTCTATTTCCTGCAGGGCTATTACCGCCTCATCATGCCTTCTTTCTAACGCCCTCGGTCTATAAATGATAGAATCCTCTAGATTTTTTCCTAATTTCTTTACCATGGATAAATAATTCTCTCCCATATCGTTAAAACCATTTTCTGACAGATAGTCCACTTTCCTTTTTCCATTCTTCTTAAAATAATGATAAATCTGCTGTGGTGACATTTGCTTTTCAATAAAGGTAACATCCGTTGTGGAAATATTATGTGTTTCAAAATACTGAAGTATATTTTCTGGAATCCTATTTTGTGTATCCTTCATTTTTTTGATAGCCAGGATAAGCTAGATCTTTCCTTCCAATCCACTTTCACCAAACTGCTTTAGTAGGCAACTGTTTATCCCCAAGATTTCTACCAGTTTTTTTGTAATTTGGAAGCTGGCTCTTTCTTTGAATGCTTTGAACTACAATTTTTTTCAACCCAGCCTTTGCAACTTTCTCGATGGCAGGGCAGTTATAACGGTATAACAAATATGTTTCCGGCTCTACCATCCTCATGTTTTTTTGAAATTCGTATAGCCCTGATTTTTTCAAAATACCTTGATTTAGGGAAAATAAGGTTCTCTGATATATCGTGCCTTTATTTCCCTCAAAATCATAGTGGTAATACGCATACAAAGATTCTCTCCATCGATAGGAGTCATCTTTATATTTTCCGTAATAATATGCTGTTTGAGAAAAATCTTCTTCCACGATTACCCTTCTGGTTTCAAGCCAGCTTATTTCCGGAATGAAACCATTATTCTGATGGAAATTTGCATAAACAGCAAACTTTCTGATTACCATTTGATCAACTCCGAACTTCTGTAGCAAATAAGTATGCTCTGCTTTGGGAATAATCCTTTTTTGCATTTTCATGGATTTATATTGTATTCGCTGTCTACACTTCGGGCAGATACCATATTGATTATGCTTTGGTGAAATCCCCTGCACCCTAGTATTACATCTGCTGCAGTATCCTTCTCCTTTTCTTTCCGGTTTATAGAAAATATAGTGTTGTGTAATGACCGACTTTCTGCACCACCTTTCCCAATCCTTTGGAAGGGCTGGAATCTGGGACATTACCTGATCCCATTCATCAGTTTCTTGTCTGCGTCTTTCCTCTATCTTATCCCATAAAATATCCGTTTGAAACTCTTGTATAATACTTCTGATAGCACTAACTTTCAAAGGTGTCCATCTGCTACATTCTGTGTCAAAATATTTCCGGAATAATGCCCAATCCCTTTTGGTACAGTGATAAAAGTTCCAATGAGAATAACCAATAATATTCATAATCGTGGCTGTTCTCCATTTCGCTTCTCTTGGAATATAAGAAAGGTAAGTACACTCTTTTTTATTTAAGAATACAACGAGTTCTGGCTGTATCTGTTTATCAAGCATTTCTTTTACTCTAAAAAATGAAACTGCTAAAATTTCTCCCTTTTTACAAATCCTAACATATACTTCACGGTCAAACTGTTGCATTTTCTTTTGCACCCTCTGTTTCCGGTATCTTTTTCTTCTTTTTTCGCAAACTTTAGCATTTTCCTTGTTGCCTGCAAGCAGCAGATTGTCAATAATTCTTTTTTCCTCATCTATCCTTCTACCTTTCTTCCATCAAAATCATAATAAACATTTGGGATATATTCTTTTCCGTCAATCATGATTACTGAAAAATCAGTGATATTTCCTGTGTAGTCTTCCCTAATAAAAAGGAGGATTGTACCGTCCCTTCCTTTTCCGATGGGATGTTTCCCACGTACTACTGTGAATCCCCCCATGGGACTACCTTTTTCTATCTGTACAATTTTGCTCAACCTTCTTTGCGGATAGTGGAGCATATAGGCAACCCCTTCTACTAAAAGCTCCAATAACGTCAGTCTTCTGACAATCCGAAGCTGTGTGCAGGCGATTTTACTGTCATCTCCTTCTTCCTGACGTTCTCCTGCGACCTCAACCACACAATATTGTGCCAAGGACGGATTACTATAGTAAATCAGACAGTCCAAAGGATTTTCAGCACAATGAAAGCCCGTTTTTCTGCAGGCGGCTTTTTCCGTATAATTCCATTCTGTTTTCTGATATTGATATCCCAAACAACTCAAATCTTTCTGGAATGCTTTATACGCAATCATTTTCTTCCTCCGTTTTTTCTCCATTTTCCAGCATATCAAAAAGAGAGAGTTGACTGTCTGCTTTTGGCTTGCTTTCTCTGATAGAAGTCTTTACATCTTTTACAGCAGGTTTTTCTTGTGCTTTTCTTTTTCGTTCCCGTTCTTCCTCTTTCTTTTTCCGTTCTTCCTCAGCATCATCTAATGCGTAGTATTCCTCCAACCAATGGTACACTTTTTCTGAACTAACTGCGACTCCTGCACCATTTTGTCCATTTCGATTCTGTTGCAAGTAGTCTTTTGACTCTTCATATACTCTTTGCAGAATGAAATTGATTCCTTTTTCCAAAGATTTATGAGGCAGCAGTATCTGTGCACTAAGGATTTCATTTTCACAGCGTTCCAAGAGATACTGCCCTAAAGCCACTGCCAGCCCTGGTCCTTCAAACTGATACATTTCTTCCGCAATCTTTTCAGAAGCAGTAGAAAATTTCTTTTCTTCCAACGGCACTTCTGCCAGCCGAAGTCTTTTTCCCTGCAAAAAATCCTGCATATCATTTTCTGGTATCAGCCTTTCTTTGCAAAGTTTCTGCAAGCGTGAAATCTCGCCCCTTGCTCTTAAACGATCTGCAACCATATTCAAATCTTTCGTATTTTCTATCATTGTCTCAAGCATTCTTATTTCCTCCTATAAAATCAGGAAGGGGTTACCCCCTTCCCGTTATGCTGCTCTTTTTAATTCCTCTCTTTTTTCTCTGATTTCCTTGTCCTCTTCCTCAATAATACTGATCATTTGAATCAGGAATTGCTTACACCAAGTATTTCCTTCATACTTCTTTCCTATCTTACCTGCTTCTTCAATGATCTGTTCCCATTCGCTGTCCGCTCTTTGTCCTTTTCCTCTATGTTTCTTATAGAAATCATAAATTTCATGCATTGCCTTATGCATATCAATTTCTACTGTAGTTTCCAAATTAGAAATCAAGGTAATAATAAATTTATGGTTATGGTATTTCTTTAGAAGTCCCTGAATTCCCAACATGGATTTTCCAAGATATACGCCATAAAAGTCACCTACCATACTTGCAATCATTTTTTGATCTGTCACCCTGTTTCCTCCTTTCAATTAACAAATAAATTCTTCTAATGTCATCTGATTTTTCCAACTGGACCGTTTCTTATTTCCGATGCCTTCTACACTGTTACTTGTTCTGGGAAGTTCTTTTATTTTTTGATAAACTTCTGTCAGCATTTTATCCAGTTCATCTTCTTTTGAAAAGATACGCATTCCAAGAATATCTTTCCTTTTTACGCAAATCTCTAATTTCCGGATTCTTCCTACTAAAAGATCCACCTGAAGTTTTCTCCGGTCTGCTCTTCTAAGCCAAGGACGCTTCACAAGTATATATCGGAATTTCTGGCTCTGCGTATATTTCTTTACCAGTCTTTGCGCAGTTCCAAGAATTTCCGTTTCTCCTGCCATATAATCCTCTTTAACAGTATGCGGAATTTTCTTCTTATACCCGTCATAAGCAGTTGTACCAGAAAAATAGTTCTCGCAAACCTGCAATAATTCCCTTCGGATTTGATTTAGTACTTCTCCGTCTGTGGTTAGGTGTTCTTCTGCTCCAAACTGATATACCTTTTTCCAATCATACAGTTTCTTGTTCCAAACATCTTCTCCTTCTTTTAAAGAATCTGGTCTCTTTTCCTCTATTTGTTCCATAGTATTTACCAACTCCCATCTTCTGAAATAATCGAAAATCCGCCAGTTTATGAAGATACATATCCTCATGTACCTTTCTTTTCTCTGTAAAAACATCCATTCTTTTCCAACTGTTCCAGCCTGTCTAAAATTTCTTTTTCTGAAAAACAATCCCCCTGTTTCTGATGCTTTAATTTTCTGTACATCATTCTTCTGCAAATAGGGTGAGCCGGTCCATAGTCATAAAGATATCTTGCCTCTCTTGCATTCAGGTTGCAAAAGATTGCAATCAGTAACTGATAATATCCTGCCATTGTTTCATCTTTCATGCACACCTCTTTCCTATCGGTACTTTAGCCGAAAAGTTCCTCTTGCTAAAGGCAGAAAACAATCGGCATGTTCATATAAAGTTGCCCGAATTCTCGCCTCATAGTTTTTATTCTTCTTGGCTTTTGGGTGCTCTCTTAATTCCTGATATAGCTGCTTTAGCGTTGCATGTCCATCTAGATGTTCCATTGTCATTCGTAATAAATGAAACCACGTTAGTGCAATAGAATCCTGTTCATGTATCTGGAATGTCCCTTCCTTTCTGATTGAAAATGGTACAAGAAAAATTTCTTCTTTTTGAAAAAGTACCAATGTTTCTGTCACAATAGGAATAAAAGGTTTTCCTGAATATTGTTTCTTATTGGAAGTGCAATGAAACTGGCCCTTTACAATCCAAGACTTCATATTTCCAATATGGAGCATATCTGCTGCAATAGAATGGAAGATGCCTTTCTGCCGGATGTCTCCTACCAGGATTGCCAGATATCCATTGTGTCTTAGGCTAAAATATAGTTTTTTGATCACATAGTTCAGTTTTTCAATATAATCTTCATAGTTTTCACATCTGCTCAAATCATCTTCATGCGGTCTTCCCCACATATTTCCGGAATACCGGATAATGTCATGGTAAGGTGGGTGCAAAAAAATTAGATCTGCACTGTGCATTACTTCATCTTTTAATGCATTCCAGTTTCCAATCCCCTTTGGCGGATGCGGGTTTAAATCATATAAGACAGAGGAAATATGCAATTTTTCTGTCACATCTTGGCTGGTTCCGGAACCGCTCATGGGATCCAGAAACAAAAAATCCTTCTTCTTTTCATACTGCCTGCATTTTTTTACAAACTGAATAAGTTTCGCTACAACTTGTGGGGAACAGTTTCCTCGCCACTGATTGCTGCCTCCTTCTGCCCGTTCCGGAAATGCCATAAAAGAAGTCAGGTCTTGTCCTACACAATGCGTAAGATCTCTTGTCCCTAACGTCTGTACAATCTGTTTCCAGTCGGAACCAAATTCTGTGCGTAGAATTTTACTTGCACGCTGTAAATCACTTTCTTGCACACTATCATACTCCTTTCTGCACATACAAAAAACGATACAAAAATCCATTCTGGTTTTCATATCGTTCTCTCTGCTTTTTATTTTTTCTTTCTTCTCCTTTCCAAAAGGCAATAAAAAAAGCATTCAAAGAATATCTTCCTGAATGCTTTTGATATATACACTTTTTAATTAAGTAAGTATCAATACTTTAAATTTTCATTCTAACCTTATGGTCAGAAAAAAATTGCAATTCTTCTTTATGAAGAATAAAACTGAACTACAAATTCATGGTAGCACAATTAATATTTGAAGTCAATATTAATGTAAAATTTAGAATATCTATTCCATTATTATCAACCATACTTTAATAATCGATATAACATGCCATATATTCTTAAAACTCGTTATTTATCCTAATTTTGTTATAATTGAATTTTATAGTCACATATGTGTATCATTCTTTCATCATGTGTAATAATAATTAAAATTTTGTCCTTCCAATTATCTAAAATTAGACTTTCTAATCGATCACAACTATTTTGATCTAAAGATGCTGTAGGTTCATCCATGATTATTATATCTGGATTTCTAACAAGGGTTCTTAAAATAGCAATTTTCTCTTTTTCACCGCCAGATAAATTATTAGATCTTTCTTTAATCTTCATATCTAAATCATAAAATGAGGTATCATCAAACCACTCTTTTATAAGATGTTGTACTAAAGATTTAGGAATATCTAAATCAAGGGCTATATTTTTATATAGGGTATCCTGAAGCATTTCTGGTTCTTGCTCTATCAAGGCAATTCGTTTTTTCCTTAGTTTTTCCATATCATATCTTTTGGCAGATACGCCATTATACTTCAGTACGCCTGTATAATCCTGATATAATCCAGTAAGCACATTACATAGAGTCGTCTTTCCTGTACCATTTTTTCCAACTATTGCATATGAATTCCCTTTATCAAATTTACATTCTATATCTTTCAAAATAATTTTATTGTTAATTGAAAATCCCAATTTGTGAAGTCGAACTTCAGATATAGTATCTGATAACATTTCACCAAAATGTTCTTCTTCTTGTTCCATGATTCTATTTAATCTATCATAAGCTACCAATGTTTCCTGTTTTTTCTTTCCTAATCCAAAAAAATATCGCACTGCTGTAATTCCCATATTAAAGTATGTATTAATAATTGTAAATTCTCCAATACTTATCCTTCCTTTTATTACCATATTACCACCGATAATAAATACACCTAACTGTCCAATAAACATTATCGCTGTATCTAAACCTGAATAAATATATTGAATCACTTGGAATTTCATTGTTACTTTAAGTAACTGATCAAAAGTTTTCTGAATTGTTTGGTTAAACCAATCCATAATACTGTATATTTTTATAAATTTTATTTTAAGCAATTGTTCATACAAATCTCCAAAATATACATTTTGATTTTTTTTGGTTTCATAACTAGTGGCATATAATTTTTGTTTAAAAAAAATGTAGGAAATCAAATAAATCAACATCAAAAGAAGCATTAGAAAACACATACCCCTGCTTATTCTAAAAACCAGTAATGCCGGTATAAGAATCTTAAAAAAGTTAATACTTGCGTTACTAAAAAAATCAAAAAAGAAATCAACGACGCTTTTTATATCAACACTTATTTGTTGAGTTATTTGGGATATATTTTTATTACTAAAATATAAAACATTCATTTTCTGCATATGTTGAATATAGCTTTGTCCCATTTCATATAATATTTGCAAATTTACTTTTGTATAAATTCTATTGGACAAAAAACCAATTAAAATATTAGCAATACTAACTATTGCAAATAGGAGGCAAAAAAGATAATCCCTTGTTGTTTTTTTTCATCAACTAAATAATCAACAAAATTCCCAGATATAATGGGTATTATCAGGGTACATATACTAGACAAAATAATCGCAACAAAGAGAATACATATTGAAATAAAATGCTGATATAAATATTTATTAACTAATCTAAAAATTTTTTTCATAATACCCCTCTCAGTTGCGAATGGTAGTGTCAACTTCGTATTCTTGAAATCAACTTAAACTCAATGAAATCAATGATTTTAAGTTTTAAAAGTTTTTTACATCCCGTTTGTTTGGCTTAGCCCCATCAAAAAAATTTTTATATTAGGAAGTTTACAACTTCCTAATATAAAATTGAAGGAATTTCCTTAAATAAATTGGTTCATGCCAAAGAAATAGATTCGATTTTTTCATAATATGTTTGATACTACCTTGCTAATCTCTCCATCTACATAGATTCTATATTATTAAGAATAAATTAATATAACTATAATTCCTACAACCAATATTGCAAGTATAGCATATGTCAATGGACAAGAAAAATTTAAAGTAAGACCAAATCCCACTTTTTTAGGTACAAACAATTGCCATTTAGGATAGTTTACTTTGGACAATCCCAAAATATCGCTTTTGATTTTCTCTCCCTTATTATAATTTTGGAAAAATATCAATAAATGTATACACAATTCTACTATAAAAAGAATTGCTATCACCTTTTCATCTAATTGGGTTAAAGCACCACTGTAAAGCATTCCGACAGATAAAGATTGCATTATAGTAAAAACAAAAAATAATGCATCTTTTTTGTCAAATAATATACTAATTTGTGAAGAGCCTATTTCTATTTCTTTTTTTAACATATTGTTCACCGAACAATTGTATATCATACAAAATAGAGTTATTACTGAAATTACTATAATGGGCATAAAACCTTCTGAATCTTTACCAACAATAACTAATGCAACAAAAAGTGTTCCTAGTGGTAATGTGTAAAAATAAGTTGGAATATCCGTATATTTTCTAACAATTTGATAAGCAACAGATTCCTTCTGAAATTGTTTTTGACTTTCTAATGAATATAATAACATCAAAAGAATATGTGTGACAAAAAACACGCCCCAAATTCCTAGCCTAATTTGTAATGAGCCAAAAATACCTATAAGAATTGCTGCACACCCGCCTAGAATTATCAACGGCATATTTTTCTTTTTTAAGGATATTATTATCGTTTGAAGTAAAATCAACCCTATAAGAAACAAATACATTACTGCACCTCCTACTCTACAAAGAAAAAATTTCAAAACACATATTATATGATTTTCGCATTTTTCAATGTTTGTTTTGCCTTAAATCTTTCCAGTACTTCTGTATAACACTTTTTAAAATTATTGTTAATTATTTCTTGGACTCTCTTATTTTGATAAATAAAGGCACAAGCTTGGCAGGTATGCATAAATTTAGGTATCTCTATATTGTTTTCCCACTCTTTTACATAATCCAAAATCTTTTTGGGCCCATCTACATATAGCCATATTTTCAGGAAATCATGAAATTGTTTTTCTAAAATTTCAGATAGATCTTCTCCAAAATTTCCAATTGTCATTTCAGGTATATGCTCTACACTCAATCCACAACATCCAACAATAGTTCTATTAGGAGTTAAACATATAGATTCAAAAAGAGAATCACAACCTTTATATTCTACGTAATCTTCACTATTTTCACTGTATTCAAAAACAGTATCTTTATGATATGACACCCAAATAGCACTAAGTATGCTAACAAATTTCTTGAGTTCCGTATTTTCTATTTCTGCTTGATAACGTGGATCATTAATAAATTTTTCTCTTGTAACATTTGTTTTTTCTCTAGTTTCAATAGAAATGACGACACGCATATTCAGTTTTGCAGCAGCAATTGTAGCATTTAAAATCCTATCCTGAGGAACATACAATTGATGTTCGTCGCCTGTTGAAAGATTTAATTCTTCTAATCCTAATTGATGCAATTCTTTTAATTTTTCATATGCTATTTCTTCACTTGTTGCCCAAAATCCATTCGTGACACATCGTGAATACATACCAAGTTTTTTGGCATATGCTATTCCTCTTTTTAAGTCTTCACCTAATAAGAAACATTCACCACCGCTCCAAATAACACGCTTCATATTCCATTTTTTATGGCACTGTTCCAAAAAACTTACTATTTCTTGATAAGATAATATTTTCTCATTATCAGGCGAGCATTCAAAACAACATTCAGGACAAGCTGCGGTACATTTAAAAGTTGTCAAAACAACAGCCTGTATAGGATTAAGCATTTTTCCCACACCTCTTTTCTGCTTCCATTTGCAACAATTCACAGTATCTGTTTACTACTCTTTCTCCGAATTCTTTGCCACCACATACAACTGCCGCACTAGAGATATTAGATGTTCCAGGCTCCTCTCCTGGTTCGTCTCCCATAACAATTGTTACTGCAAGTGCCCCAATTTCTGCTGCCACTATTAATCCCGCTGCAAGTGCAACTTCCATATAAAGTAAATAATCCGATTCTACTTTCCATTGACCATCTACAATTCGTGTACTTCTTTTTAATATTTCTTCCAAATTAGTATGGTATATATTTTCTAAACAATATTGAATAAAAGTATCACAATCGTTATTTTATGCTAATTCTTTAGCATAAGTTGAATTAGCAAACTGCACTAATTGTACTTCTACACTTTTTGATTCTGCTTTATTTACATCTTTTTGAATATCTTCCGGATTCATTGTAATAACAAATCTTGTTTGAATCTCTTTTTCGTTACACTCTAAACTAGCTGGTTTACCAAAAATTCTATTTTCTCTTTCGCGATACATATTTTTCCACTCCATTTCATTTTAGATCATTTTGATTTTTCAAATTAATACTTTTATTTTATTTTGTTATGCAGTAAAATATAAATACTGTATACTTAGATACCCTTGAAATGTGAATAAATCCATTCAAGTAAATTTTCCAATCCATAAGTCATTATTCATTACCTCCTTATAATTTCATTTTATTTATGAATAATGGTATAAACAAGTAATACGGTATAAACGGTAATTCTTTGTAATTATCGGTCAAAGATTTGCATTATGGAGAATATTATATGGACTTAGAAAAATATACTATCGGCATCTGTGACGATGAAATATATTGGCAAAATGAATTGGTAAACTCTTGCAAGTGCGTACAACATAACACACAAGTTCAAATTGATTATGTATTATTTTCTTCGGGAGAAGAACTATTAAAAAACAAACTTCATTTAGACATTCTATTTCTAGATGAAGAAATGCAGAATATTTCCGGTCAAATGATAAGAGATTTTTAGAAGAGCATAATATAAACACTATGATTGTTTTTGTGACTAGCCATGAAGAAATTTTATATGACTCTTTTGGAAAAAATGTTTACGGATTTTTAACAAACCTATTGTACTTCAAAAATTGGAAAAAATTATGGATAAGCTTCTAAACAAATTAGGTAGTATGCAATATATTACTGTTCCAGATTCTATTTATGGAGAGCAAAAAAATAATTTGTAAAAATATCCTTTATATTCATGCAGAAGGTAATTATGTGAGAATTGTTCTAGAAAATTCAAAAGAGTATTGTATTCGTAAAAATCTAAATGAAATGCGTCAAATTTTACATTATAGATATATTGTTTGTGTTCATAAGTCTTATTTAGTTAAATTTGTGTCATTGTTGTAAACTATCTACAACCGCTTCCGTACTTATTCTTAAAACAGGTGTGGAAATTCCAATTGCCAGACGTAGAAAAAAAAGAAGTTCAGAAGTTATATCTAGAAATTATAAAGAATAGAGCTGATTTACTATGGGAATCTTAAATACTGAAAAATTTGATATAATAATTGAATTTTTGCTTATGATAATTTTATTTTTCAAACCATCTTACAAAAAAGCGACACAAATACATATTTTGCTTTACAATTGCCCTTCTGTCTTTAACATTCCTTTATTTACTACCAGTACAAGGGCTTCTGGTAATTGTTGATTTGTTTTTGTGTATAATATTTATTTCATTTTTATTGGAGGAAAAATGGTATGAGAAAATCACTTCATTTTTATTGATTTATATTCTTTCTTCCTTAATTTATCAATGTTTTGCTTTAATTATGGATTTAAT
>ENA-OQHL01001078-OQHL01001078.1-human-gut-metagenome-genome-assembly--contig:-NODE-1078-length-15382-cov-2.067126_pt1 | contig 15382 bp, 22 predicted proteins | sample MGYA00242565_ERZ504723 | MGnify/ENA primary metagenome ERZ504723 (study PRJEB26092, sample SAMD00036211) | human gut metagenome | host: Homo sapiens | study: EMG produced TPA metagenomics assembly of... | reverse complement strand
CTCCCCATGTTTATCAAGGAGTCTGATTAAATATTTTACATTTCCTATGAGAATTGCATATTCTTTGGATAATGAAGATATGCTCCTTCCTTGTTTTCTTTTCTCATAGATTTCTATTTTTTGTTCTTTCGTTAGTTTTGACATAATAAAATGCACCTCCATATTTGGTTGTCCAAATTATGGGGTGCATTTCAAATCAGGGAGCTTTTCTTATCGAAGCATGGTCTTTGCGGCTTTCGCAAGTACCTTAGGATTTTTATGATGTGGTGTTACAGGACAAATCTTTTTATCAATATGTAGTAACGTATATACCGCAATTCGTGCAGCACGTACAGAATATTCTTCTGTAAATACCATATCCTCTGGTATTTCCACAAACTGTGAAATCATCGCAAAATTAGTTGAACCAGATGGCACTACATGTGGGCGATCAGACATTGCACGTGGTTGGAATTGTGCATCAATATATGGCATCATACAAGGAATGACATTCACAACATCCTCTAAGATATCTTTGGTATGCTCCTCAAAGTGTAAATGGCCTAACAGTTCTAATAAGATTTCTTCCCCTGTACAATCCCGCATTTTCTTTTTCACGTAATTGCCTTCTTGATCTGTGTATAATCCATATCCCCAGAAAATGGTTGTGTTTTGATCTTGAGCTTTGAAATGTGGCTGTGCAGCAACTACAATACTCATCAGCCAGTTGCTGTCCTTAAATGTCATCAATGCACCACTGCCTGGAATATTGCCAGAAAATTGTTCAATCATTTTCAATAAGCGATTTCCCCTGCATGTCACTGTAAAGCTTTCCCAGTTTGTTTCTTCAGGCTTTGTAAAGAATGGGGCAGGATTACCTAGCGATGGCTTTTTATCTGCGACTTTTTTCCATAATGTTGCGGACATTGGATGATCTACTCGATAATCTGGAGCGTGGCGATAATCTCCAAGAGTTGCATTATCACTCATACAGCCATTACACATGATACACAAATCGCCTTCTTCTAAATGAAGTACCCGTTCATGTCCGTTTTCTTTCACATAGATATCAGTAGCAGTTATACTTTCTTCTTCAAAATCAATATCTTCCACTACAGCTTTAATACTAAAATCTACACCATATCCTTCCAGATAGCTCTTTAATGGAAGGATCAGTGATTCATATTGATTGTATGGTGTACGTGTGACACCTTCTAATGTTTCGATTCTGGAGAATTCTAACATCATACGATTCATATACCGGCGGAATTCAAATAAAGAACTCCATTTTTGAAATGCAAAGGTTGTCTGCCACATATACCAGAAGTTTGTGGTAAAGAAATGTGGATCATCTTTAAACCAATCCTCAATGGTTAAATTATCCAGTTTTTCTTCTGGTGTCGCAAGCAGCTTCGTTAATAGAAAGCGGTCTTTATTATCAAATTGCATACTATGTACATCCAAGATATTTCCATGTTTATCGATTAAGCGTGCTTGTGCATGGGTAGGATGTAAATGATCAAAATTCAGGATTTCTTCTGTGACACTTTTTCCCGGCCAGTCTAGTGATGGAATACTGTCAAACAATTCCCAGAAGTTTTCATAGGTTTCTTCATTCAGCATCCTTCCTCCACGACATACAAAGCCTTGTGTTACATTTCCTGCGCCATCATTACTGCCACCTAACACATCCAGACCTTCTATGATATGGATATTTTCACCTAAAAAGCCTCCATCCTGTATCAGATAAACAGCAGCACTTAAAGCACCAATACCTCCACCAATTAAATATGCCTGTGGTTCTCCCTTTCTGCCAGGATGAACACGTGATGCTTCCTGTTCGATTTTCCTGCGATGTAAATGTCTTGCGACACCTGCGCCAGCTGCAGCTCCAATAATAACGCCACCCAGGGCAGCAAGTTTATGTAATTGATTTTTATTCATAACACTCATTCCCTTCTTTTTCATTATCAGTATATCTCAATTCGCATGGGTTGTATCTATACATTTTGGATTGTTCGTTTATATATCCAATAGTTTCTTCTTTACCCGTTCTTGATTGGAAGCATACATCACTGCATTTTCTTTACTGATCTTCCCCTGTTTTACTAGATGTACCAAACTATCATCCATAGAAATCATTCCCTGATCTTTTCCTGCGATGATGGAATTTTCTAATTGATGGATTTTTCCATCACGAATTTGTGTACGAATGGCTGGATTGATGATCATGATTTCAAATGCGGGCACCATGGTATTATCTAATGCAGGCACCAGCTGTTCACTGATAACTGCCTGCAGTGTCATGGATAGCTGCACACGAATCTGTTGCTGCTGGGCACTTGGAAATACATCAATCATACGATCAATTGTATTGGCAGCTCCCATAGTATGTAAAGTAGATAAAATCAAATGACCTGTTTCTGCGGCAGTGACTGCGGTTTCCATCGTATCTAAATCACGCATTTCTCCGACCAGAATAACTTCCGGTGCTTCTCGAAGCGCAGAACGAAGTGCCATGGGATAATCTTTTGTGTCATGAAATACTTCCCTTTGGGACACAATACTTTTCTTATGGGAATGTAAGTATTCAATAGGATCTTCGATTGTGATGATATGTACATTACGATTTTCATTGATTTTATCAATCAGACAGGCCAAAGTAGTAGACTTGCCACATCCGGCTGGACCACTGACTAAGATCATTCCCTTTTTGGTAGACCATAAATTTGTAATCGTTTCTGGGATTCCTAGCAAGGATGGATCAGGTAAATCAAATCGAACGACACGCAATACTGCTGCCTGTGAATTACGCTGCATATATACATTCACACGAAAACGCCCCAGGCCTGGGATGGAGAAGGAAAAATCATCATCTTTACTGGCGATAAAATCTTCATAACGATTCTGTGGTGCATATGCATAAATATCTTTGATCAAGGTCGCTGTATCATCTGGTGTTAATCGTTCATTTCCTATATTTTCTATATTCCCATTAATTTTGAAGGCGTAACAATGCCCTGCGATTAAAAAGATATCACTTGCGTTACTATCTAGTGCTTCCTGTAAGATTGTTTGTATATTTACCATATTTTTATGCTCCTGTTCCTGTAGTTGTGTATGCTTTTATGATCCATGTATCTCCTGTTTCAATCACGGCACGTAGCGTGCGCTGTTCACTCACAGGATATGTCAAAGTCAAGGTATTACCTTTTATATCATAGGTTATTTTATGCGTATTAAGTAGTTTTTTACTATACTCGTCAAGTGGCAGCGTATGATGCATTTCATGTAATACATATTGTAATGTTGCATCTGCCTGAGTATATGCTTTTTGTACTTGCTTCCCCTGATTTGCGATTTCTTCCTTCTGCAGTGCTTTACTATAAGATAATACGGATAATATCATCATACATAGTACCACAAAAATCATCAGGATAGAACTTGCGCCTAAGCCCACTTGTACATGTTTGCGTTTATCCTTATTCATGGGCGCACCTCCTGACGATAAAAAGATAACACAGCTGTTTCTTTATTCTGTTTTGTGATATGCATTTCACACAGATCGCCATGACTGCCTTCTTGTTTTATAGCAATTGTGACCTGATACATCGCTTCTTCCTGTTGTGGGACTCCCTCTTCATTTAAATAAAACTTTGATTTATATAAATAATCGTTTTCTTCATCAATCAGATTTTGGCCATAGATCAAAGATGTTTTTACATTTTTTGCATATAGTTGTTTATCTTTCGCATTGCTCATGACCAATACGCAAATACCTGAGGCAATTGTAAAAAAGAAAATCACGATCAATAACTCCATGAGAAAGGATAATGATTTATGGTGTTGATTCATGATAATACACCTCCACTTCTTAAGGCAATCATCAAGGTGTTTTTCACGCCATCATGCTCCATTGTGATATAAAGCTTATTGTTTTTTTCCTGAATTGTCATGGAATCCATCGCAAAACGCTCTTCCCCATATGACAGATTCACAGATAACTCATCTATTTGATATAGTTCTTTCAACATATGATTATCTACATAAAGATAGACCACCTCGTGATCGTTATGTAATCGTAAACAAGAATGTCCATCGATTTCTTCTATTGTGATTTCTTGATAACGATCATAATCTCTTACCATATTTTTTATATAGGAAGATGCCTGATAGACACTGTTTTCATCTTCACTGATTTTATGATAGCCATTGATTTGAAATAATAGGAGAAAAAAGCTGCAGATCACAAAGACCATAAACAACGAAAGTGAAAATAACACATCCACGGTATGTCTTCGCATGTCAGTTTCCTCCTTTTCGATAGACGCTTGTTTCTGGCATAATGTTACTGCCAACGTATTCATATCGGACTTTATAAAGATCTTCTTGCAGATACAGTCCATAATGCTCCTTAAGATAGCTTACATCTTCAGGATAAAATCCTTCTGTACTGTAGCATTCCAGTGCCGCTTTCTGGATTGCCTGTTTCACTCTGTCCAGATTTTTTTCATCTACTGTGGTATCTGTTTTCTGAAAGCCTATCGCAAAGATGACAAGCATACATACAAATGCCAGCAGCTGTAAAATCAAACGTATAGAATGTTTCATTATACACTAGCCATGATGCTCATCAGCGGCAGCATCACAGATAATAAGATTACCCCAACAATAATTGACAACAATATAACAATTCCCGGTTCTATCGTATTCAAAAAGGTAGAGATACTGTTATCTACATCTCGTTCATATAAGGCACTGACTTTCTTTAATACTTCTTCACTTTTCCCACTGTGAAAGCCGGTAAAGATCATATTGGCATAAACACCTTCATAAAGTTTTTCCTTCTGCATGGCTTCAATAAAGCCTTCTCCTTCATCAATATCTTTTAAACACTGGTGAATCTTTGTTTGAAGCAATGGATGTTCTACCACACCAGGCAGATAAGCAAGTGCTTCTTCACTGTCATAGCCACTGGATACAAATAAGGATAAAGCGTATGTCATCTTTGCCATTGTGATATTATAAAACAGCTTTTTCGTTAAGAAGAAACGTGACAACAATCCACCCTGCCCTTTATGTCTTGTGAAATACAGATAACCAGCAAATACCAGCAGGATGCTTAATATCACAAAAGATATCATCGCAAAGGTATTGCCAAAGCTCATCATCGTTTTAGAACTTCCCGACAAGATTGCGCCCATATTATGTAATACTTTATCGAATATAGGAAGTACTTTCCATATAATTAATAACACAATACACCACATCATCACTAACAAAATCATAGGATACACAAGTGCATCTTTTAAACTGTGTTTTAAGTTATCATTTCGCTCATAGTAAACAGCAAGCTCATTCATGACAGAATCTAAATGTCCGCTTACCTCTCCAATCTGCATCATTTTTTTCGCATAATCATCTATATATGGTTTGTCTTTTACTGATACATAAAAGCTTCCATTTTCTTTGATATCTTCACTGCAAAGATAATAAATCCTGTTTTACGTGTTCCCGCTCGCAGCTTTCCAATATCACATCCATGCCATCTTCCAATGACAATCCACCCTCTAATACCATTGCCATACTCGTACAGAATTCGTACATTTCTTCATCATTCCATATATTTGAACTCATATCAAGCCCTCCTCAAATTAATATTCATACTTTGTAATGTATTCGCCATCATAATCTGCATGTGTAGATGCATAAGTTGGATCCATTCTTGTCCATGTATCTTTTTCAAATAATATCGCAGGATCTATCCAGCCTTTGCCTTCCAGCCAAACTTCCACCCACGCATGATAATCCCGTTCTGTATCTCCCACAATGACTTTGCATGGGATATGTTGGGAACGACACATGCCTGCCATGAGTGCCGCATAATCAAAACAAATACCTTTTTTCTTTTCTAATGTTTCATCAAGTATTGGAAGTACATAGTTATCTTTGACTTTCTCTAATTTATCGTAATCATAACTGATATCATTTACCACAAAATCATAAATAGACTTAACCCGTTTTAAAGCATTGTCATCATCTTTACATAATGCAAAGGCCTTTTGTATCGCCTCGCTGTTTTGATCATATTCCACGGTTTGATTGGGGTATAAAAATGGTATCTGTTCATTATCTAATTTCACATCGATATCCGCACCATATACTAACGCATATTTTCCTGTAGAAGGAACCTGAATACGAACTTCTAACTGATACGTTCCAGAACCATTCACCAGTGGAAATGTTTCATAAACACCTGCTTTATTTAAATCATACCAGTAGTTTCCTTTTTCATTGTTTGTGAGCCTGATTTTCATCTTGATGCCACTATCATCCAAGCGTTTGATACAAATATACCCAAGATTGGTATGACTATAATCAATATGTACTTTATGATCATCATCCTCCAGCACCTTTTCTTCAGGACTTTCAGCCAGCAGCAGTTCTTCTATTTTAGGACTTGGCGATGCTGGGAAATCAGATAAGGCTTCCTCTTCTTTGGAGGATGGTTTTGATGGTGTTACATCATTTGAATGATCATTACATCCATACAGCACAAACAAGAAAGAAAACAACAGACATAACAATCGTTTTCTTTTCATGTGTTCACTCCTTACGTCAGGTTCATTATATCATTTATCCCTTCGTTTTAGAAGAAAAGCGTTTACTTTACGTATGAAACATGGCATGATAAAATTATTTTTATAAATCATGTAACATTTGATGAATGAAACACGTCTAATTAGTGAAGATGATAGAGAGGGGTGATGACATGGATGCTTTTGAAGTCTTGTATCAAAAATATAAACAGGATGTTTATCATTACCTGTTATATCTATGTAAGAATCCATCTCTTGCGGAAGATCTGATGTCAGAAACCTTTTTAAAGGCCTATGTTTCTTTACATCAATTGAAGAAGGATGAACAGGTCAAGACATGGCTGTTAACAATCGCCAGAAACCAGTTTCTAAGTGACTGTCGTAAAAAGAAAATTACCGTATCCTATGAGGATTATATGGACAGCTTTGTGAAAGAACCATTCCTTATGATATCTCTATGATCAAAGAACTCATTAAACAAAAGGATGAACGCAGTCAGCGCCTGTTTCAGATGCGATTAGATGGTTATTCCTATGCTGAAATTGCTTCTGCTTTACATATATCGGAAAATTCCTGCCGTGTCATTGATTTTCGTTTAAAACGATGGTTGAAAGAGGAACTGAAAAAGGAGGATGCCCTATGAATAAACTGCCTTGTGAGGTTGTGATGGATTTGATTCCATTAATTAAAGATCATGTTGCCAGTAAAGAAAGTGAAGAGCTTGTAAGAGCGCATATTCGAGAATGTGATAACTGCCGTCAGTATTATGAGCTATTGGAGGATACCTCTTTTGATGATCAAAAAGTCATAGAAACAATACGTCATAAACGAAATCTTTATTTAACATTTATCTTATTGGCTGGTGTAATTACAGGCTATCATGCTCTCCTTAAGCTACTACATGTTTATCAATGTATGGATCATGCCTGTGATTGGTATATTATGCCATATGATCAAACCAGTAAAAACTTATCGTCTGGCATTGATTTGCGCAGCAGTTTTCACTGTTTTATCCCTATTTGGCACTCTGTTACAATATGGCATTGATGATGGAATGATCTTGAGTACGCTTGCGATTTTTATCCCATGTTTGTTCTTATCATGATTGGAAAACTATTAGCAATGCTGCTTCATTATGCATGGAAAGGAAGATGGAAATGAAAAACAATAAAATAAAAAGAAGCTTTGCATTACTTGCTGCTGTAATTATCATAATCGTATTGATATTTCTTGTGATTAGTTTTTATGGTAATCCTTTAACCCACAAACATATGCGCAAAGAAGCAGACGCTTATATGAAAGAGCACTTTCCTGGTATCACTTATGAAATCACAGAAACCCGTTATATTCCTAAACTAAACAGTTATCGTATCACTGTATTAGATAAAGATCATAACCATAAATTTACCATTTTGTACTATACAAAAAGTGGTGAAATGGATGATTCGTATTATTGGGAAACATGTGAATTTATTGATAATAAATATGCATCTATTGCGGATATGATGGAACAGGATATCCAAAAGACCTTACCTGAAAAAGATGCTTACTTAGAAATATACATTGATTGTGACAGTAAAAACATGCATCTGGATATGGAATTTCAGCCACAGCAAAACGATGTTCCTGTGACACTTTTCTATCATAGCAAAGAGAAAGAAACAGTGCCTATTTCAATGGAGGAATTTGAAAAAATATTAGAAATCTTACAGCCATTACCCGATAAATTTCATGTACATGTGGATACGATACGTGTGTATAATATCGAAGTTTCAATTCATAAACTAGAAGATAAAGATTATCTTCAAAAAGCACTGGACAAACGTAATACATCTATCAAAGATTTGAATCAATAGCTAAAAAAAAGGAACGCATGTTCCTTTTTCATAGTATTTTGTGTATAAGTGTAAACACATAGCATCAACGATAGCTACATTTCTTCTAACTTTCTTTTATATTCTATAACCGTTTCAATTCTTAACTTTACCTGTTCCACAATGGCTTTGATTCTAGTCTTATCCATAAAAGGATTCTTTGAAAAAATATCTTCTATTTCTTTTTCAAATCCTTTTAATTTAGATATATCCAGCCAGGACAAATCATCAACAAGCTCTAATTGCTTTTCTGGCAAAGGTTTAAAAGGTTTACTTTTATAAGCACTTCCAATCATCGTTGTTGGCTTTGTAGCCCAAAGAGAACTTCCACTATCAAATATCGGGGCAATGCGCATCCATTTTAAAGTATCAATATTATGTATTGCGCCAAAATTACGATAATGACGATCATAATTGGCAATCAAATAATCACAGACGATCATTTTGTTAATACTTAGCTGTGCATTTGGAATATGAAGAAATTGACATGCCTCTAAAAAATGCTTATATAGAGAATCATTTCCTCTTTGCTTAATTGTTCAATCTATATAATATGCAGAAACAAGTTTTTCAAACGTATTGATCATTGTCGGGCAAGCTGAATAATACAAACCATTTTCTTGAATCAGCGCATAAGGAACATAATCTTCACTATCAAGAATTCTATCATAAAGCTTTGTTGCAACAACTTCATTGAAAGGCTCTTGATTTGTAAAACTATTTCCACCTTTTAAAAAATAGCGCGTACCATTTATAATTTTCCATTTCTTTTTTAAATTTCCATCACTTGAGTTGTCTGGACTAAAGATATCTAAATCATCTGTATAATCAATTTGACCCATAAGCAAATTTCCCATGTCTTCACTAAAATCATTTTCAAAGAAATTAATATCTTTCCATTCAATATCAGAGTCATCTTTTACCCAATATTGATCACTTAAACTAAGCCCAAAACACTTTTCAAGTAATTCCATAGAAGAATCAATATTCATTTCTGCCATTGCTTCTTTAAATCTACTTCTAGAAGTAGGAATTTTTCCACCAATCATTGAAAGCTTTTCTTGTAATACCAGTTTTATATTCCATGATTCCTAAAGGTGCATATTCAGAATGGCTAATCTTTGTGATTTTAGTAATCGTATGTGTTTCATGATCATAAGAAAAATCCAATACTTCAATATTTTTATTCATTAGCTTATAATTCATATAATACACTCCTTCTTATCCGAATGTTTTAAATATTATATCATATCTTAAACACTGTTTCACTAAAATGAAGAATCATCTATCTTATCTATCTTATTCATACAACTTTCCCATATAAAACATTTTAGCTATCGTCTTAAAATCTGTATGTTCCCAATCAATTTCACTTTCATTGATTTCTGAAGCATCTTCCACCCAATTAGCTACTGACATCAAATATTCAGGTATGGTTAGATTATACCATTCTTTATGATGTTCTTGAAAGTCGTCAGCTAAAGCATTTAGAAAAGCAATAAAATCATCCTTATTTGAAATCTTATGAATTTCATCCATCATACAAAATACCTCCTCTTATATTACCATTATATCTTTTATTATGTATAAAGCATATCTATATTATCAAAAAGTTCATATGGATATGCTTTTTTTACTTATGGATCAATAACCGTAGGTGTTAATCCAATCCCCACGACTTCATTGACGATTCTTGTCCATGTGCCACAACCAACAATTCCATCTGCACTTAAGCCGTTTTCTCTTTGATATGCAACTAAAGCTGAGCGTGTATTTCCACCAAATATGCCATCTAATGTCTGCGTACTGTATCCTAACGCATTCAACGCATCCTGAAGAATCAATACATAAACACCACGACTTCCCTGTCGTAAGGTAGGATATCCTGCACTACATGCGGGCACACCATATCGTTTATCAAAATGTACCCATGTCGGTGTTAGATATTGTGGTTCTACATACACCCATACACCTAAATCATTGGCGATATTCCAAATACGATTACGTTGTGTTTGGGATAATGCCTGCCCTACATCAAAAGAAACGCCAGCATAGTGTTGTGACTGGCGCCCATGCCCACCTTCCCAGATACGTTTGAATGCATATCGAAATGGAATCGGTGCCCCATACGTTCTACGAGTAGCGTTCCAAGCTTCCATCGCTGCATTGGTCGTCCAAAGAACATTTGATCTAGATGATCCACGAAACTCCCGTACCAGCATGGTATTCCCATAAGCATATGGCATTGGGTCGTTTTCTCCTCGATCAAAAACTTCCAAAGCATCATTATATACATCATAAACAAAGATTTTTGCCACGTTTTCCCTCCTTTCAATCTATTTTATGAGGATAAAAATGGTAGGTATGGACAAATCAGCTATATCTGTTTTAAACTCAATTATTCTAGTTGTATGCATCTTGTGGGGTTATTCAAAAAGAAAGAGAAAAAGATAAAAACAGAATCTATCAAAATTTATAAATGAAACAGAATTTGATGAATTAGAAAGCTATATCATGAATACTTTTGGGGAAATGGAAAATGTTTTTCATGAAGTATATTCCCCTGATATCCATGTCGATATCGAAATCATTCCTCCTAATGAACATGATCATTTCTACAATTTGAAAGTATTGCCTTAGTAGAAGCTTGTGATAAACATGGTGAAATTGCCTGTTGCCGTTTAAGTAGTGGAAAATTAATTCGATTTTATCAATTGATTCCTTTATATGATGAAGAACTACAAGTAAAAATGCAGTATGAAAGTATAGATGCCTTACTAGAGAAATTTGATGATGATTTTTCTTATGTAGTAGATATTCATCGTAAGCATTATTTGAAATAATTTAGAAAAAGGCCTGAATACATGTTTCAGACCTTTTTATGTTTACAACTGTTTACGATTAAAATAATATGACTGCGCCAATATAAGTAGTAGCACATAGTACAATACAAACGCCAATCGCTGGATAGATTTGATCTAAAGATATCGTTTCTTGTAGTAAAGCCATATTATCAGAAATCAATGTCACAGGATTATACTTTGTGATCTCAGGAATCATATTCATGAGCATAAGTGCGATATAACTTCCTCCACTTAATAATAAACCACCCGCACTTGAACATGTTATGACACCACCTAAAAGCATGAGTGAACACATCATGATACCAAATAACCATACACAGGTCAATGAAAGGAATAGATGTGGAAGATGCCATTGTGACCAAAAAATCAATCCATAAAGTAACGTCACGATAACACAGGTTACATAGCATATTGTCCAAACACATACAAGAAATGTCATTTTTGATAGAAGGATCTTTTTTCTTGATAATCCTTTGGTTACTATGTTGATAAGGGTTCCTTTTTGAATTTCAGTGGATAAAATAGAGCTGAAGGATAATAGAAAGATGATAAGTCCCATTTGATTGATATTCTTGAAGAACTGTGCCCATGAATCAAATACTGTTGGCTGTGGAAGCTCCATAGACATTCCCACTGGCATCATACTTTTTAAAAGCTCTGGCATATATTTCGCAAAGATGGGATTCATAAAACCAAAGGCAAGAAATACGATGATCAAAATCATAAATTTATAAGAACGGATACATTCCATGAATTCTTTTTTGGTAAAGGCTAAATATCCTTTCATTGTACCACCTCCATAAACACATGCTCCAGAGATGGCTGCTGCCAAGCAAAATTTAGAGGCATGATATTTTGTTCAAGCAATTTCTCCATCAGCTGTTTTTCTAATACTTCTGGTGTATCACTTTGAATAATCATCTGGTTTTCTTCGATATGAATTTGATCATGTATGGTGGATAGTGTTTTATACATTCTTTGTAAGTCATCTGTCTTTTGAAAATGTATCATAAAAGTATTTTTCCCATATGCCTGCCTTAATTCATTTAATTCCCCATGAAGTGCAATCACACCATCTTTTAATATTGCGATATGATCACAAATACGCTCTACATCACTTAAGATATGGGTTGATAAAATAATCGTTGTTTTCTCTTTCACTTGTAAAAGGATATCCAGAATTTCTTTCCTGCCGATGGGATCTAATGCAGATGTAGGTTCATCACATATCAATAATTTTGGTTCATTCAATAAAGCCTGAGCAATGCCAAGTCGCTGTTTCATTCCACGGGAATATCCTTTTAATTTCTTTTTCTTATAGGCATCTAAGCCTACCATTTTTAACAACTCCTGAATTCTTAATTTAGAAGCGGATGTTTCCATATGACTGATATCAGCGCATAATTTCATATACTCTGTTGCATTCATAAACCCATAATATTCTGGCACATCGCTTAAATATCCGATATAAGCATTGGTTTTTGTTTCGCCAAAGCTTACCTTTTCTCCACATACATAGATGCTGCCTTCATCACTTTTCAATAAGCCTAAAATCATTTTCATGGTTGTGGTTTTCCCTGCCCCATTTTGACCAATAAACCCATAAATGGAATGCTGGGGAACGTGTAGATCAATGCCTTTCAGCACTTGTTGTGTACCAAAACTTTTTTTCAGGTGTTGGATTTCTAAGATATCACTCATTCCTGATCAACCCTGCCAAAGACAAAATAGATAATTGGCCCGATAAATTGAAGGAATACTACAATGATACACCAGATCATTTTATTCCCAAAACGGTAATTGGGATGGCGTAATACATGAATCAAAGAAAATACCGCAAGAAATATTTCTAATATCGCTAGTGGCAGAATAATAGGAAGGGCTTCATTTAGTGACATATTAATTTTCCTCCTTAAGCATTGATTTTAGCTTTTCTATTATATTTTTATAACGGAATTCTTCATGAATAAATGTGAAGGAAGGATTCTGTTCAAGACTTTGGATTAATGTATCTTTGATACTATGTTCATTTCTTGGGGCATTTGGTCCTAAATCAAGTTCTTCCAGCCATGCGTCGATTTGATTAAAGAAGGCATCTCCTTTTAATACGTGAAAATCCCCCTGATGAAGCTCTACAACATGCATGATATGTTCCAGCTGTGTTAAAACAGCTTCTTTGTCCTGACGCATAGCGTAAACATTTGCTGTGGAAAGATAAAAGCCAACTGCAGTAAATGGGTGCAACTGATCAAGTTCAAATAATTGCACAATACCGCCAATACGATGAATCACCTGATCACATATATTCTGCTCCTGCATATGGTAAACCATATAATTCAAACTATCCTGTACAAAATACAATAAATACTGGAAAATAGAAGCCTGTAAGATTTCACTTGCTTTTTCTGTTTTGTTCATCATTTGATATGCCATCGCAATCAATTCATTATCCATTTGTATGTTCTTAGATGATTCCCCCAGTATATTTAGGACTTCTTCTGGTTGATTCAGCTGAAGATGAACCATGGAGGCCATGATTTGCGATTCTTTAATCAAGGAAGCATCACCGCTTTTTTCCTCGATTCTTTTACATATCGTTAAAATCTGTTCATAGATTTCTGCTTGATTTTCATAAAGATAGGCATGATTCAATAATAATACCGTCATTTGATTTAAGAATGGAAAACAGCTAGCATAACGACGAAGATATTCCTTTAATTTCTCCATAGCCGCATCTTTATCACCATTTCCCATTTCATCTGATAATGTATGATAGATTCTTCTGATTTGTTTTTTGTTTAGCTGTGGCTCATAGCCAATTAATTCATCTAACGTCACATTAAACAGATTTGCTAATTCTGGTAAAAACATGATATCGGGATACGTCGCCGATGTTTCCCATTTTGATACACTTGATTTACTAACTCCCATATAATTCGCAAGTTCCTCCTGCGTCATATGTTCCTTTTTACGTAAACGGATGATATTCTCTCCTAAATGTAATAACTCCATTACACTTACCTCCTTTGTTCATGTCCATTATATCCTTGTGTCATGTACAAAACAATGGAGTAAGACGCAACAACAGGAAGAAAAGTTTCCTGAAAGGAAATCACAATATATAAAATATTGTAAAAAATATCCATGGATGATAAAATACGTGTGGGAAAAAGGAGAATATGACATGAAATATGCAATATGTGATATGGATGGTACGCTGCTGGATAGTAAAAAGCGTTTACCTTCAAAGTTAAATAAAGTGATTGACGAATTAAAAAAAAGAGATGTCATTTTTGGCATTGCCAGTGGCAGACAATATTTTAATTTGTATGAACAATTCCCGGATCATCGGGATGATATGTTATTTATCGCAGAGAATGGCGGTATCGTTTATCAGGGAAATTCACCTGTATTTGCGGATGCCCTGCCTATGGAAGATATACAACGTGTTATCATAAAAGCACGTCAGATAAAAGATTCTTATCCAATTGCCTGTGGTATGAAAAGTGCATATCTGGAAACAGAAGATGCGCAGTTCTTAAAAAAATGCACATATGTATTATGCCCATTTGGAAATCGTTGATGATATTTTAACAGCGATACAAAATGATCAAATCGCAAAGATCACACTATATGATAAACGCAATGCACAGACAAATTCCTATGCAGCGATCAAAGCAGATACTGGAAGTTTACGACCTGTGGTTTCTGGTGAGGACTGGGTAGATATATCTAATCCAACCACTAGTAAAGGCAATGCCATTGCGATGTTAAAAACAAAATATCATCTAGACAGTGATGATTTTGTGGCTTTTGGGGATTTCATGAATGATTATGAAATGATGAAAGAATGTACCTATTCTTATGCTATGGCAAACGCTCATCCTGATTTAAAAGCAGTGTGTAATTATGAAACATGCAGTAATGATGAAGATGGTGTAATCAAAGCCATTTGTGCATTATATGATTTAGATTATGAAGCTTTGTAGGCATCGATATTGATGCCTTTTTTCATGTAAAAAAAATACGCACAATCACGTATTTTTCTTATTTATATTTTGTATAA
>ENA-OQHL01001077-OQHL01001077.1-human-gut-metagenome-genome-assembly--contig:-NODE-1077-length-15385-cov-2.789553_pt1 | contig 15385 bp, 22 predicted proteins | sample MGYA00242565_ERZ504723 | MGnify/ENA primary metagenome ERZ504723 (study PRJEB26092, sample SAMD00036211) | human gut metagenome | host: Homo sapiens | study: EMG produced TPA metagenomics assembly of... | reverse complement strand
GCCAATACCGCGATTCTGCATCGCTACCGTCTCGTCGGGCGTAGTCACGCTTGTAGGATTGGAATGCCAGCTCCTGCCTTTCGCTGGTTTCAGGCACGACGCCATCCCGCAGTGTGTTCAGCGCCCGAGCCATAAAGCAAATTGTAATTCATCTGCTTCCATTTTATAATTCTCCTGTAAAAGCAAATTTTAAACGTTGAATAAATGACATATCCATCAACTTTTTAATCTCACTGTGTAAATCAGCTTCCAATCTTTCTACTTCTTGTTCTTTTTTATACACTTTTAGTTTAGATTCTCTATAATCATTCTTTAGTTCATTATACTCTTCTCTATTTTTACGAAAATCTACATTTATTTCAGCAATCTGATGTAATAATTCTTTTGCGTTATTTTTCTCAAAATTCATATTTTCTTCTAATATTTTCATTTGCTTGTTGTTAGTATTTAATTTGCTTGTAAATTCATGATTTTCATTCAACAAATTATTTATTAATTCATTTTGTTCATCAAGCCAATTGACAAATTCATAACTCGAATTGAATGGGAATGATATTGATGAATCATCATCAAAAATGATTGTAAATTCATCATCTGAAATTTGCATTCTTGATTTTCCGTTTTTTGATACAAATATAGCTTCACTCATGTTTTACCTCCGTGATCGTGATTTCTGCTCTAGGAACATCACTGTAATATTTATTAACCTCTAACGATACAATTTGGCTATCATCAACATATGCAATTTTGTTTAATGCATCACATATAGCTTTTGCTACATTGTCTGCATCCGGTTTTTTTGTATGCTGTATAGCACCAATTGCCATCAACTGATGTTTCTTTTTACTTGTAGATTTTGGTATTGGGAAGAAAGCGTCAATTTTCATTGACACTTCTCCCTGTAATACTCTTAGTTCATTACAAGATTGTTGATATGATAATCTAACTAAATTTTCATAATTAACAGTATCTTGTGGTGTATATGACGTTACAAAGTTTCCTCTTTTGGCAAATTTAGGTCTGCCTTTTGCTACTGGAATGCCTAATACAGTAAATTTCATCATCCCATTATAACTACTTTCCCTGAATCAATTTGCTCACTTAACTCGCTATATAAATATTCAGAAACTCTTTTTTGAGCAACACATTGCCATTCTCCTCCATCAGCTTCAAATAAAGCTAATTTGCCTCCATCTTCAGCACGCAATAAGTACATAGTTTCTGGTTGCTCAATTTCTCTGTATGTTCTGTATCCTACTAGTTTTACAATCGGTGGAATACTAATTTCTTTTTTTCAAAGATACTCCTGTTGTGGCTGTAACTGTATTTGAAATACCATTATCTACTGTTTCTACTTTTGCTTCTGTAGAAATATATTTAATTGTATCTAATAACATTTTTTTATTTTCAGTATCTGCAAAACATGTTTGTAATTGAATAATAAAATTATGAATATCAATAAACCTTCCAAAATTAATATCTGGTTTAATTGGCTCTACAGTAGCTATTGTTACTCTTGATGAATCATCAGCTAATGATGTATGTACTAACATAGTTGTATAAGATGCTTCGATCACTAGCGGTAGAGTTAAATTACAATTATTATTTTCTACTGTAGTTTTAACAAAGTCCACCAAACTTTTAAGAGAATGAAGCTTCATAATTTCTGGCTTGTTTTTTTCTACTTCATACCATCTTTTATTAACAAATGTTTTGCCTAACACATTTTCAACATGAAATGGTTCATTTTCTGCTTTTACTAATTCACTAATCTTTTCTACAAACTCAACTGTTGCATTTTCATTTCTTTCCATTTTATTTTTCTCCTTTATTTATCATTTAATTTAGCTAATACTCTGTCTGCATCCATACCATATAAGACTACTTCTGGTTCAGTAATATCTCCCATGATATTGATTTGTCCATCAGCTTCGCCTGTGATTTCTTGTAAAACATCTACTTTTTCTCCAGTGTCTTGTAAAATCATTTGTGTAATTGACATTGTTTTACCAATAGGCACAATTTTACCTAACTTAGAAGATACAAATGGTATGATGTCTACCTTTTTTTGCGCTCTATTAGGTACATATTTGATTTTTACAATTAACTCACGAGGTTTATCATCAGTTGATGGATCATTGATATTTGCCATGATTTTGTTATGCTCATATTCAGCTTTTTCAAATATCTCTCCATCGTTCATTTCAAGTATATTTTTTTTAACCTTTCTCATTTTCTTCCTCCGTTCTAAAATAATATTTTTTCAGTCTTTCTTCGCCGATTTCATTAATGGCTTTTTGTGCTAATTTCTTGGTATCGAAGAAAATACTAGCATAATTATCATTTTCCCAAAGAGTTATATTAATCTTATCTTCTGATGCGCCTCTGTATATACAATAATTGTGACGATAGTGTTTAAATGTTCTTCTACCATATTTCAGCATAATAGTTTCAATTTTTCTGCGTTCACGTTCAAATTTAGCTTCTTGCTTAGTGAGAAAAATATTACCTATTTTTCTTGTTTCCATTTCACATAGAATACCACACCAATTGGTTTCAATAATATGCCCATTTGTATCAATATACCAATACACATCTTCATTTTCCAAATCCCATCCCGTTTTAGGTTTTGGTTCTTGTAAAACTTTCTTCAATTCATCTTCTTTTACCTCGTATTCTCCGTACTTGTCCATAGCTTCTTTAAGTTTCATATTTTCCTCCTACAGTAAATCCTGTTGTGGTTCTTGATCATCAACCTTTTGCTCATGCGTTTCTGTTACTTCAATGTCATCAACAACGTTTGCATAATTAACTGCTGTATCTTCCTCAACATAAGAAACGTCACCGTTTTTATCTTTATATGCCATGTCATTTGCCAATGCAGTTTCCAATTCAACAGATTCGATAGACATAGGTGCCCACTTGGAAATCAATTGTCTAAGCATTGTTTTAAAAGCCATTCCGTCAAAGTCTTTGTACCAGAAAGAAGAGTATTTCCACATATCAGATTGAGGTATTTTACCTGCTTTCAATGCTTCGTATTTGTCCTTACTAAACGCCATAGATAATACTTGTCAAGCATGCAACAACATCTTTTTGTAAGTCCAATAAATTGTTTTACGATAACCATTGATTGTTTCAAACATTGCACAGTATCCAATAGTTGGTGTTTCTTCACGTATATCTTCATCATCAATAAAATCTAATTCAATTGTTTCTGATAATCTGTCATAGTGTTTTAATTCACCTTCTTTAACATCAATTACATTAATTGTCTTGTATTGACCTGAACGAATAGCAAGCTGAATATATCCTTTGTATCCAAGTTCAAAAGTTGCTACTTTGCCTTTCTTTTTATCGTTGAAAGGAACCATGTAATAATGTCCTAATTGTGGACTTGGAGATAAACGTAAAGTTTCTCCCAATAGAGCGGCATTAATAATAGAGAAACTATCACATTCCTGTAATGCTGGATTAGTAGCTACAGCACTTGAAATAGCTGTAATAAACTTTTGTGCTTTTCTCTGATCGCCAAGTGTGTTGTTGATTAACTTCTGAATTGCATCAGACTGTAATACAACACTAAATTTTTGTTTTGTTGGTTGTTTAGATAAACTGTTATTTACTGCCATCTTTCTTTTCCTCCAATTTCTTTTCTTCACTTTCGATGTATTTCTTAAGGTTTTCTTTAAAATTTTGCAATCATGTTTGTTTCTGCTAATGATTTTTTATCTTCGTGATAATATCTCTCATCGTTAAGTAAGTGCATAGAACAATCCTTCTTCACTAATACAAACAACATATTCTCGTCCAGCATAGGTTAATAATATTTGATAGTTTTCTTCACGTAATTTATTTTCATTGCTCCATGAATTACGTTTTGTTTGCATTAATTCTTTTAACTTTGAACTATCGTTTAATAATGTTCTAGCTTCATCGAGTGTGAAATCATCATCAAAATACAACTTTAATAATTCTTCCATGTTGTAATACTCGCTAACTATATAGGAATAAAAAATGCCACTACTTCTATCGATGTTGACAGTAGTTGAACTTTCCTTTTCACCAACAACTCGATTAAGTTCTTCTTTTTGATTTTCAATAATCAGTTCATATTCCTTAATCTTTTCTTTTGCAAAATGTAATTCACTCAAAACATAATCTTCGCAATTATTAATTTCCATTATAGATCCTCTCTTTCAATGACTTTCACTGCCACTTTGTGTTTTTTAACAAGCACATTCATTTCATCATAAAATGGTCTTGTTGCTGTAAACTCCGCAACTACTCTCTGTTTTTTATCTACATTCATTAGATTTGGTTCACTGTTAGGTATTTGTGGCGTTTCTGGTGCTTGTTTTGGTTCTTCATGAGTTTCTGCTTGTTGTGATGCAATTTTATGTCTAATGGCTCTTAGATCGTCTGCTTTAGATTTAGCGATAGCAACATCCAATGTGTCAATATATACCTGTTTTACTTGTTCTAGGTCAGCTGGATCATCAGGCAAATATGCACCCATTAATTTCCATTCCTGTACAATCTTATCTATTCTAATTTGTAAATCTTCTAAGATTTTTTTAACTGTCCATTTCTTAGCATCATACGTCTTTCTGCTATACAGTTTTTCAAACGGAATTTGCAAAGGCATTGACTGTGCGACAATGTTATAAGATTCTCTTACTTCATCCATTTTTTCTACTTGTGCTTTATCATCAATATCTTTCACACCGTTGTCTAGATTATCAGCCATTTGTGTAATCATCTTTTCCATATCCATAATGGTTGCTTTAAATGTTTTCCAATCTTGCAAATCAGTGTTTTCAAACTTGTCTCTAGCATTTTTTAAAACCTTACACAGATTATTTAATTTAGCTCTATCTGCCTTAGCAGTATCATAGTTTTCAGCTGTAACGATGTAGTTATAAGGCTTTAATTTAGATGGCAACATGTCTTTAAGTGCTTGTGCATTACATACAATTCCATTTTCAGACATGCGTAAGGTTAGTTCAAATTTTTGTTCTTCTTTATGTTCTTCCATGTTTTCCTCCTATATTTCTGGTAACAATGTAGGCGGCTCGTTATTACCAATGTAATATTTTTCCCATTGTTCTTTTTCATTTGTGAGAAGCCAGTTTAGATCATCTAATATTTCTTCTCTTGTTATTTTGTAATGTCTTGTGTCTAACTTCACAGTACCATCTTGCCATTCGGTTTTAAGTTGTGCTTTTAATATGACAAAATCAAACCCAGTTACATTCAATCCATGAAGCACTTGACAGTAATAATTATCTGGGATACGGTCTTTCCATTTTTCCCTTTGCATTGACTGCAAGATATTTGTTGTCTTGATTTCTAAAATGCCTCGTTGTCCTGTTTCTTTGTCATAAAGCAAACCATCAGGACTGTATAACATCCATGGATATTCAATGGACTGTAACGTGACATTATCAACATATTGCACTTCATACTGTGGGTAGTCTAAAGCAAATAATTCTCTTAAATATTGCTCTGCGATAGTTCCGTATTTTACATAAGGCTTATCAGATATATCTTCAGGTATTAAAATGCCTTTCTTTTCTTTCCAAAGGGTGGAATTTGTTTTCCAAGGGTTCATGCCAACTAATGTACTTGCATCACTACCCCCTACCCCCTTGATTCTCATTGACTTCCATTCGTCACGGTCTTTGTACTTATGACAGATGTATTTATCAGTGTTTTCATATAAATTCATTAGAATATTTCCTCTATACTTTGCTTATCTCTAAGATATTCGGTGTATTCCGAATATTCCAATGCATTATCACTGATAAAATCTAACATACATCGCTCATGTACCAATTCTCCGTCATGTCTTTTGTATACCATGTCATTTGATTTAAATTGCATTCCACAGATTGCACATCTATCTACATCCTGTAGCATTTCTGCTTGTTTTTCTTGTTGGAAATCAAGGTTATCTAAAACTTCGTTATTCATCAATTAACTCCACAAAATCTGCGATTGCATGGTCATGCAATTCTTCAAAATTTTCAAAAACACGTGGCTGCATGATTAGTTTACCTTTGTGATAGATAAATCCATTCACTACATCATAAACCTTGCCTTTTTCAAACACTTTCGATGCTTTTGGATTTGTGCAAACGATTTTAGCATTGTAATTGGAACTAAATACATCAATAAACTCAACAACCTTTAGTGAATCTTCATTATCTAAGTTATCAATATTAGCAAATTGCACAAACTCTTCATAACCTAATAAATAAAAAACTACGAATTTAAATGGATCATTACCAACTCTATTAAATATTAAAACAGTCTTTTCTTTGCAATGCTTAAATTTAATACCGATATCAAGTTCCTTAAATTCAGTTGCAATTTCTCTTTCATTACATAATTTTTTGAACATATCAAATTGTTCCTGTGTTGGTGTGTGTACAAACACTTCCTGATTCATGAACTTCTTCCAAAACACTTCTATTTCCATTCTGTTTTCCTCCTGTTGTACCTTTCTACTTCATTAATACAAATACTTCTGTGTTATATGTGACATCTTTAGGCGTGGTGGTGTAGATGTCTATAACGTTTCCTTTCACTGCTCCACCGCAATCCTCTGCGGTATAAATGTGGTTATTTATCATCACTCGTGTGCCATAGGGTATGATATTGGTATCCACAGCAATTGTATGTCCTGCAATCGCCTTATGCTTCCCGTCACATGGACTTGCAATAGTGTCATTGTATTCATCTTCGCCGATCCAGTAATACGTGATTTTAAAATCCCCACAAGATATTCATTTTGGCAGTTTTGAGACTTCATTTTTTAACTTTGACACTTGTTCTGATAATAGAGCAATATCTTTTCTAGCACTGCTTAATTCTGTCTGTGTTGCGTGTAATTCTTGCGTATTACTTTGCACGATATCGCCTTGCCATTTGTTTGTGATAAGTAGCATGGCGCATGTAAGCATTAAACTGGCGGCTAAAGTGCAAGCTATGATAAGTGGTAATTTTAAATCTGGTTCTTTCGTGTAGCTGTTCATTTAATCACTCCTTTTTCATATCTTTATCTAACGCCATATCTATCATGTCGTTGGATACTTTTTTTTAAATTGTCTCTGATTGCATTCATAGTTTCTTCGTTACAATTACATCCATATTTAGCAGTTAATAAAATACGGTTAATTAGGCATGGTAATTCTACGTTAATTAATTCTGATATTTTATGGCAACTATCGTGCATTTGAGCATTAACATTAACAGCTTTTTTCACAGCATCATAAATATAGTCATATATGATTATTTTTTCATCATCAGGCATCTTGCAAAAACTCCTTTCCTTGGTTTACAATTTGTTTGACTTCTTTTCAAAGTCACTTTGTCGCTTCGCCTTGGTCGGATGGGAGCGACATTTTATTTGTCTTTCGATTTTGGCCATTCGGTGTATTTCAGATTCTTGAATTTTCAGAATATCAAGTAGATATTTGTAATAAATTTTTCCATCAACATTTATTTTTCCGTCTACTTCGCACATCTTCCAAGCCTTATCAAACATAATCTTTGCTTTTTTCCATCCACATCTCATAAAAATTTCTGATGTCTGTTTGGCTAAGATAAATTTTCATAATGATTTGCTCACGTTCGATATTCAAATATTTATCCATTTTCGTCACGCTCAATCATTGGTAAAAATATCGTGCGCCTTTAATAACTCATATAAGAACAATCTGCCTTTTTGTGTCCACTTGGTATGCATCCTTGTATCTGGCCTACCGTCTGTGTGATTAAACTCGATAGTTTCTGACTGCGTATATCCTTTAGATTGATATTTGTGATATAAAAGCCAAATACCGCCTTGCTTGTACTGGACACCAAGTTCATGAAGCTTTTTGTTCATTGTTACTGCGCTCATCCCGTAATCTTTTGCAATTGCGTTGATAGTACAAAGACTTTTACTTTTTAAAATCAAATCACAATAATCAGCTTTAGGTTGTAATTCTCCGATTTGTTGGTCTTTGATTTTGTTTTCTAACTGTAGTTTTGCGGTCAATTCAACTTCATCTGCTAGTTTTCTAAGTGCTTCTGGCAATGATTTTGGTATATCGAACATTTCTTTGACCTTGAAATATGTATCTTCTAAGTTATCAAATTGTTCCCACGCTTTATCGGTGTCCAAGATTTTACAATGACGATCAGCACCTTTTTCAGTCCAAAGAATAAGTTGATTTGCATTCTTTCCAACAAGGTAAATATCATTTACTCTGTTCTTAAATGCTTTCAAGTTATCTCCTTTTAATAGATAATAATGTTTACCTTCAATAAATCTATCTTTGTGATTTTTGAAATTCATTTTGATATTGTCAACTGATGTTTCATAAACCTCAGCTAACTGTTGTGTTGTCAATACTCTTTGATTTGAGTATTCGATAATCTGTAGTTCGTTCATGTTTTCTCCTGGTATATTAAAGTTACTCATACAAAGAGTAATAAATCTAATATACCAATTCTCCTTTCTTCCTGAGTCATTTGGTATCACCTCAGGATGTGATAAAATGTGTAATTGTGAATGTGGATTTGTATTTTTCTCCTTATTGCTTTGACTTTCCAGAAAGGATCTTACCACTTCTTCGTATCGCATTTATTATTAGTTGTATGAGTCTTTTGAATTCAAAACACACCAGGTTTTTGATACCTTTGAAGTGGCTCTCATTTCACAATCACAAATCATTGTAAGAAAGGACTTGATATTTATGAAACTTGTTGGAATTGATATCGCCAAATATGAACATGCTGCCTATATCATGGATGCTGCTACTGGCGAATCTTTATGTGATCCTTTTTTCTTCAAAAATAATAAAAATGGATTTCAAAAACTTTATATCGAACTTAATAAATACGCAAAAGATGAACTTTTTATCGGGATGGAAGATACCGGTCATTATAACTTCGATATTGAAACTAATTTATTGGCTAAAGGTTACAAAGTTGCTTTAATCAATCCTATTACCACTAAGAACCTTAGAAAAGCTGCCTTAAAATCTGTTAAAACTGATAAAGAGGATGCTATTTTAATTACCAATGCTCTCTTAGATAAGGATTACTATCGTATCATCTCTATTCAAGATGAGAAATTAAAGGAAGCCAAAGAATTAACTCGTTATCGTACACAATTAACCATCGAAATGAATCGTAAGAAGAATGTCCTTCAAAGGCACATTGACATCGTTTTTCCTGAATTTAACACATTATTTCATGACGAATACACCATTACCTATTTAAATATCTTAAGAAAATATGGTGATGCTTATACGATTGCTCATACAGATATTCGTTCTTTAAGAAAATGTTTTAAATATTGTAATTCCTTTACTGCAGAAGAATTAAAAAAATTAGCTTCTAATTCCGTTGGTATTCACGACGTTTCTATTTCTTTTATCATTCAATCGGTTATTTCCAGTATTGATTTAATCAATTCCCAAATTGAAGAATTGGATAAAAAAATAGAAGAACTCGCCATCACACAAGATTCTTCTATCACATCAATACCAGGAATATCAATTATTACTGGTACTTCTATTTTAGCCGAACTAGGTGACATTAGTAAATACTCAAATGCAGGAAAATTAATTAAATTTGCAGGTGTGAATCCATATATAAGTGAATCTGGAGAATTTTCAGCCGATAAAACAGTGATAACCAAGAAAGGTTCCAAATATCTAAGGACAACACTTTATAGAGTCATTATACCTGTAATACGCCATAACCCTGTATTTAATAACTACTATCATTTAAAACGTAGTCAAGGCAAAAAACATCTCTGTGCTTTAGGTCATTGTGTAAGAAAACTTTTAAGAATTATTTATCATCTTGAAACAAATCATCTATCATTCGATATAAATTCACTTAAATAGTTAAAACTTTTAATAACCCATATTTCATTGAAATGAGCTATTTTAACGATAGTTCTTTTCAACATCTTTACATTCACAATTTCAAAGATCTAATACTATATTTTCAAGTATTTTATATTTCATACTATTTCATAATTTATTACTTGACTTTAATATAGTTGTCTTTCTCTTTCGACACCTATACTATAATCAAGATTCAAGTTTTCCTCTAACACACTTTTTTCCCGACATGCCGGCAATATAGATGACTTGCCACCTAAGAGGAAAAATTATAATTTTTCTTTATATCACATTTGATATAAGATATATATATCCTACCATAGTAAGGTATAAAATAAATAGGATTCATAAAATACATATGATATAATCAAACAAGGGATAACAGGAGATATTAACATCATGAAAAAGGATAAAATGATTGAATTGATCAATGTTTAAAAAGTTCATCTGCATGGCTTTCATCTGCCTCTTTATCAAAAATGATAGGTGTTAGTGAAAGGACAATTCGCAATTATATTAATGAAATAAATGAAGAACAGTGTCAGCTGAATTGAGTCTTCAAAATATGGCTATCGTATCCGTACCGATTTACCAGATACAATTGAAGATAAAACAGAAGAAATTATAGATGCACGTTCCCATCTGGTTTTATCAAAGCTACTATCATCTAAAGAAGGTATTTCTGTATTTGATATCGCTGAAGAACTGCATGTGAGTGAAAGCACCATTATGAATAATGTCTTGCCAAAGATTAAAAAGTTAGTGAAAAATTTCAATATAAAAATTCAAACGCACGATTACCAATTTTATTTAAGTGGCAATGAACAGGATAAAAGAAAACTTGTAGGTCATATTGCGACTAATAATGTATATGGCTATTTTACATCTACAGAAACCTTAAAAAAGCTGTTTCCTTCCTTTGATATCGATCAGGTTTTACATGAACTGTACAACATCTGTCAGGATTGTGAATTGTTGTTGAATAATTATGCTTTAAACAATCTTCTGGTACATATATTGATTATCATTATTCGCTTAGAATCAAAAAATACGTTAAATACATCGGATAACTTAATTGATGCCAATAAATTGATTGAACATTTTGACCAGAAGAATGAAATAATCGAGCTTGCGAACAGAATTGCACAATTCTTTGAAAATACATATAACAGTACCATTCCTGAAAAAGATTTCCAACAGATTCTTATATTAATTGCTTTATCAATAGAACACTATTCATTTGATGATTTAGATTTTAATAAACTTTCTAATTTCATTGATCAGCGGTTTTTAGATAATATCATGTTGATTGCGCAGGAAATGATTACCCGTTATGATATCCCAAAGATTGATGATGATTTTCTTCTTCAATTTACTTTGCATATGTATAATGTTTATCAACGTGCTACTTATCATGTAAGTTATCCAAATCCAATTGGTTCTCAAATAAAGAAGGATTATGCGCCAATTTATGATATGGCTGTATTCTTTGCACATAAATTTGCGGTGCTTTATCATATAGAAATTAATGAAGATGAGATTGCCTTTATCGCATTCCATATCGGTGCTTATTTAGAACGAAATAAGAGTAGAAAGATATTGTTTCCTGCATTGTGATTGTGGAAGATTATCATGACTTTGCTAGAAAACTTGTGAATGATTTAGAAGCTAATTTCCATGATGAAATGGTTATTTTAGATGTAATGTCCTATAATCGTTTTGTATTACTTAAACCTAAAAGTGATCTACTATTAACCACTATACAATCAACAATCCAACATCCGCATAAAATTACAATTAATCCCATTCTGACAAAACAGAATATATTTAAAATATGGAATGAAATTGAAGAAATTCAAGAAGTAAAGAAACGTATTTACGCAAAAGTCTTTCTAGAACAGATGTTATATCCAGAGCTGTTTGTGAGAAATGTATATTTGAATAATGTTCAAGAATATATTGAATATTTAGGACAGCTTTGTATTGATCAAAAAATTTATACAGCCAAATTTCATTAAAGATGTATTATTGAGAGAATCCGTTTCTAGTACGGCTTTTACAGATTGTCTGGCAATTCCACATGCGATCAATCAATATGCAGAGCACTCTTTCATTTGTGTATTACATAATGATACGCCAATTCCATGGGGCAGGCATCAAGTAAAATTTGTGTTGATGATTGGTATTGCTCAACAGGATATGAAATATTTTAAAGATGCTTTTGACCTGATTATTGATTTGTATTCTTCTGTTGATAAAACCGTACAAATATTAAATACAGACACCTTTGAAGAATTTAAAGAAGTATTTATATCATCTAAGGCATAACAAAAATTGGAAGAATCACTCCTCCAATTTTTTTACATTTTCACAAGTATAGCGTGGCAATCCTTTACTATGTTTCCCATATTCTATCGCCTCTTTTGGGCAACGAGAAATACATGCCATACAGTGGGTACATTGATTTCCCCATACCGGTTTGCCATTTGAAAGCTGAATATTATGGAGAGGACAAACATTTGCACACTTGCCACAAGAAATACAATCATCAAGAACATAGAACTTTTTCGCATGGACAAACAATGGATAAAAGAGCTTATTTATAACACTACTGCTGATTTTGTCATTAAAAGATACATTAGGATGTTTAAAGCTTTGTCCATTTTTGATACAAACCGCAGCCAGATCGATAACCTTTTCTGCACGATCAATTATTTTAGAAGCTTCTTCCTTTGTTGGAGTAGAAAACATCGCTATATAATTCTCTGGCATGATAATTTCCATACAGCCACGATTGTTCATCTTTATATTCTGACAAAGTTTTTCAATATATTTACCAGCATTACCAATACTACCACCACAAGTCATCACAAAATAGATATCCTGATTACCTTGAAGTGGTGTATTCTTTAACCAGTATTCTACAATACGTGGAATTCTCCATGCATAAGTAGGCACAACAATAACCCATGGCCGTTTAGATTGTAATGGTGAAAAATCGTTATCTTTGATTTTTTCAAATAGATGCACTACTTCATCATTAATCATTTTACCTATTCTTTTCGCAACATATGCACTGTTTCCTGTGCCTGAAAAATATAATATCATAAACACTGCCCTCCTATTTATAATATATGATAATAGATAAGTTATCTTCTTTTAATTCTGCCTCAACACGCCAATGCATAGCTTCCACCATATCTTTTACATTCGCAAGTCCTAATCCACTGGATGTATGATGACGTGATGGATCGCCTTTGTAGAAACGATCAAACAGCTTATCTACTTCAAGATTTTCTTCATTTACCTGATTACTAAAACGCATGAAATTCTGTTTTTGAATAATAGAAAAAGAAGTGTTTCCGTATTTTAATACATTATGAATTAGATTCTGAAAGATTCTTGTCACAAATTCTTTATTTGCATGAACCATAAGCTGTTCATTTTCAAATGCAATATATGGCTCTATTTGTTTCTTTTCAAAATCATAATAATAGGACGCAAATACTTTACACAATATTGGATATATTTGTATTTCAGAAGTTTCAATGGTAAATTCATCATCATTTAATTTAGAATGCATAAATAAATCTTCTAACATATTTTTTAAGGATATCAATCGTGCCCGGATAACATCAATATATTTATTTCTTTCTGTTTCCTGTTTACTTTCCTGTAACAGATCTAAATATCCCTGCATGCTGGTTAATGGTGTTCGCATATCATGTGACATACCCGCAATCAAAGTCTGCATTTCTCGTTCCTTTTTCAATGCAATTTCTTCATGCTTAGAGATCTCTTCATATAAGCCATTAATATCTTTACAAAGCTCTTTTATTTCTTGAAAGCTTGTGGATGATGCGATTTCAAAATGACTCATACACTCATTTTTATATGTAATTTGACGATGAATGGTCTGTATATCTTTTTTCAGCAACAAAAAAGAGGTTAAGCTTATGATAAAACAAATGCCTAATATCAGACAAAGTATCCACATATGCTTACCCTCCCATCTTATATATCTGTTTTCTGAAGTACAATTGCACTGCCTATATTATATACTAAAATAAAGGCAATGGACATCATAAATGCATGTGAAACAACAGGTCCAGATACTGGTAATATGGTTGAAAAGAAATAGCTTAATGTATATTCACTCGCAAATGATATATGTAAAAGATTAAAGATAGAATCTAAGAATGGCTGTAACATACCAGATGCGATAAGAAATAATAACACGATACCAAACGTTTTATTATGAAATATCGTGGATAAGAAAATAATCAATGAAAACAGTGCGCACATAAGTAATAACATCATAGAAAAATCTATGAAAATCTCCTGTACAGGATTTATCATAAAGTTATCAATAAAACATATACCAAGTATCCAGCCAATGAGGTAGTTCAATGCCAGAATGATAAATGAAATTACCAATGCTACCATTATTTTTGAAAGAATGACTGCTTTTCTACCACCTTCTAAAACAGCTGTATTTTTGATATAGCCACTGGTGTATTCACTGCATACAAATGAAGTAAAATAGATACCTAATACAAGGCTTCCAAAGCCAAAACCGAAGGTTTGTACCAACTGATTCAAAGATTTGATGGATGCATCTACAGATATATAAAATCCTGGTTCTTTTGATATACCTTCATCCACAAAGCTTGTGGACTGTTCTGCGGACAACTGCATATAAAAACATGTGATAAACACTAAGATATATATCAATACAGATATCCAAAAGCCTTTACTTTTGATCAATCGTTTAGTTTCTGCTTTTATCATATTCAACATGATCATTCCCTCCAATTCTTTCTAAAAAATAAGATTCTAAGTCCTGTTTCTGATAAAACATGGAAGAAATCGCAATGTCATTTTGCGCAAGGATAAGATTCACCTGTGCACTATCAATATCATCAAATATCCATAGTTCATTTTGTTCATGTACCTGATAATGCTGCATACCTAATTTCGTTTCTAATAGTGTCACAGCTTTTTGTATATTATCCACTTTCATAGATAAATAATCCATGCATTTTAGGGCGAGTTCTTCCTTACTGATTTCTTCAATCAGCTTGCCATCACGAATCATGCCATAACGTGTCGCAATTTTGCTTAACTCTCCTAAGATATGACTACTGATAATAATCGTCATTTTCTTTGTTTCATTCAGATATTGAATCATCTCTCTGATTTCACGGATTCCTTCTGGATCAAGGCCGTTGATTGGTTCATCCAAAATTAATAAATCAGGATTTCCTAGCAATGCCATTGCGATTCCTAATCGTTGTTTCATCCCAAGTGAGAATTTTTTTACAGGCTTTTTACTTTTTGAATCAAGTTTTACCAGCTTCAACAGTTCATGAATCTTTTGTGTATCATGTAATCCCATGGCAGTTGCTTTGATATCCATATTATCGTAAGCACTCATTCCAGGATATAAACCAGCAGTTTCTATCAAAGAACCAATA
>ENA-OQHL01001074-OQHL01001074.1-human-gut-metagenome-genome-assembly--contig:-NODE-1074-length-15411-cov-12.369144_pt1 | contig 15411 bp, 10 predicted proteins | sample MGYA00242565_ERZ504723 | MGnify/ENA primary metagenome ERZ504723 (study PRJEB26092, sample SAMD00036211) | human gut metagenome | host: Homo sapiens | study: EMG produced TPA metagenomics assembly of... | reverse complement strand
AACCGATACGTTTTTTCTTGCATTTCTTTCCGTTCTTTTCTATCATGGAAGAAACGGCTGCTGCCGTAGTTTACAAAAGAACGTTTTTCTTCCGAAAGGAGTTTTATTTATGTCATCTTTTCTGGAATCCTGTTTTCAGGAGCATTATCCATTTTATTCAAAGCTTACCGCCGATGAACAGCAGACACTCGTGCTCTCTTCCGTCCTGACGACGTATCAGCGCGGCGATTTTCTCTACAGCTGTGACGATGACTGTCTCGGCGTTCTGCTTGTCCTCTCCGGCAAGCTCCGCATCTTTATCCAGTCCGGCGAGCAACGGGAAATTACCCTGTTTACCACCGGTCCCGGCGAAGTCTGCACGCTGTCTGCCTCCTGTGCGATGCAGGAAATCAGCTTTGATATTCTGATTGAGGCCGAGGAGGAGACGAAAGTTCTCATCACTCCGGCCAGCACGTTCCGCAGACTGTTGAATCAGAATATTTACGTTGAAAACTACATTTACCGGGAAACAACGGAGCATTTTTCCGAAGTCATGTGGGCGATGGGCCAGCTTCTCTTTACGCGGCTTGACCAGCGCCTTGCCGGATATCTCGAGGATGAACGCATCCGCACCGGTTCCCCGGTGCTCTCCACCACGCACGAGCAGATCGCGCGGAACCTCGGCAGTGCCAGAGAGGTCGTTTCCCGCACCTTAAAGTCGTTCGAGAAAGACGGCATCGTCGCACTCTCCCGCGGCACGGTCACGATTCTCGATGTCAAAAAGCTCCGCGGCATCTGCCGGATGCGCCGATAGTTCTTCTACGCGCGCAGACATTTTCCCACAGGCTCTGCCCTGCCGCTCGAGAAAATATTTTTCAAAAGCGTTCTAACGGCACTCCATCTTAATTTCAATCTCATTTCCTTCCACGGCCACCTTCGCATAACTTCCGACGATCAGCGGCATCGCCGGATGAAGGTGTCCGATGTCGAGATCCATCACGATCGGCACGTTGTATTTTCCAAGCAGATCCGTCACGGCGCGGTACTGGTCGAGTTCCCCGAATTTCTGTCCGAACTGCAGCGGGCGGCCAATCAGAAAGCCTTTCACATATTGGAACCAGCCGGCGTGCTCCATCTGCCAGATTGCGCGGCGGATCGCAAAGACGTTCAGATCGCACGCTTCCAGAAACCAGACAAAACCGTCCTCTTTATATTTTTCCACAAAATCAACCGTTCCGTCGTACTTCGTTCCAAGAATATTGACGAGACAGTCGAGACAGCCGCCGATGAGTCGTCCCTCAAATGCACGGTCCGCATCCGGGAAGCGGCGCAGAACGCGCGGTTCTGTAATCTGGTACGGCAGATACGGATTTTCCTCGCTTCTGCCCTTCGCATCGTCTCTTTCCCATCCCTCATAGCCGCGGACGGTACGCACTTCTCCCGTCAGTACGCCAAACGCATCCGCTACGGATTTATGCCACGGCTCCATGCCGAAATCACTCGCACACGGACCGTAAACAGCCGCCGTATCGCAGATGGTCGGCAGAAGATACGTAAAATGCGTATTGTCAGAATAGCCGAGATACCATTTCGCCGGTGCCTTTCTGATCTTTTCAAAATCCACGTAATCGAGATCCTCGCACATCAGCTCTCCGCCGCCGCAGGAAATCAGACAGTCATTCTTCTCACTGACATAATATTCCGTCAGCTCTTTTCCGCACTCCTCCGGTGCCGCGCTGATTCCGATGCCGTGCTCTGCATAGCAGTTTGGCCCAAGATCCAGCTGATATCCCATCTCTTTCCATTTTTTCTGTGCATTTGCAAACGCGGACTTGTATGGCTCTGTTGTGCATCCAAACGATGGTGCCACAAAGCCGATCGTTCCGCTCTTTTTCAGATTTTCCGGAAACCTCATGTCGCATCCTCCTTTATCCTAATTCTTCTGCCTCCAGATTCTTATACTGCGTCAGCGCATCCCCGAAGATCAGCTCTCCGTCGTTCTGCGCAAAGTACAGCTCCTCTTCTTTTTCCAGTTTTGCCTTTCCGTTCGTCCCCTCGGTAATCTCCGCGCAGAGACGGTCCACCTCCGTTTTCGGAACGAGAACGCGGATTTTCACCTGATCGGTGTACTCGGATTCCAGAATCGGAATCCCCCGCTGGCCGAGCAGATACTGGATTTTACCGATGCCGTTGTAATCCGTCTCAATCAACAGCCGCACGCCGCAGATCTCGTCAATCAGAACACTGTTTGCCAGCCCCTCCTGCACCGCCTGCGAGTACGCGCGCACCAGGCCGCCCGTTCCCAGCAGCGTACCGCCGAAATACCGCGTCACCACAACAAGCACATTGCGGAGGCCTGCTCCCTGTACCACATCGAGCATCGGCCGCCCTGCCGTGCCGGAAGGCTCCCCGTCGTCGCTGCAGCGCACCGTCTCCTGATTTTCTCCAATAATATACACAAAACAGTTATGCCGCGCATCCCAGTATTTTTTCCGCAGAGCTTCCAGGCAGGAAAGTGCCTCCTCCTCAGATTCCACCAGACGCACCGTCGCAATAAAACGTGATTTCTTCTCCACGATTTCCCCGGTTCCACCCCGGTAAACCGTCCGAAACTGATCGATCATATGTCCTTACTCCTTCATCCAAATATGTACCTATCTTACCATATCATTTCTGAAAAATCAGCATTCTTTTCAGAAATACTTTTATTCCAGCCCTTTGTTTGGTATAATAAAAATAAGTATACCCTGCTTTTTGCAGGGCAGGAACACCATTGATTACTGAACTGAATCAGTTTTGCAGAAACATGACATAAGGAGGATTTTCTATATGCACTTTGGAAAAAGTCATCTGGAAGACAAACGTGAAGATCTGCGGTCCCATTACGGAAAGATTGAAAAGACGGCCGGCGTGACGGCGCTGCGCATCGCGTTCTGTCTTCTTCTTGTCGTTCTCGTCTGCGGTACCGGGCTTGTGATCGGCGCTGTCCGCGGCGTGATTGACAGTGCCCCTGATATCTCGGAGGCAAATATCATGCCGCTCGGCAACGCGTCGTTTATCTACGATGCTGACGGCAACCAGGTACAGAAGCTGACCGGGGCTCAGGGAAACCGTGTCTCGATTTCGATTGAGGAGATTCCGCTCGATATGCAGCACGCGATCGTCGCGGTTGAGGATGCCCGTTTTTATGAGCACAACGGCATCGATCCGAGCGGTATCATCCGTGCTTTCGTTGTCGGCGTCAGCCACGGCTTTCATTTTACCGAGGGCGCCAGCACGATCACACAGCAGCTCTTAAAAAACAATGTTTTCACTGACTGGATGGAAGAGACGCGGATGCAGAGCTTCAAGCGGAAGATCCAGGAACAGTACCTGGCGCTGAAGCTGGAAAAAACACTGACCGCAGAGGGTGAAAACGCCAAAGACGTTATTCTGGAAAATTATCTGAATACGATCAACTTAGGTTCCGGCTGCTACGGTGTCCAGACGGCAGCGCAGACGTATTTCGGAAAGGATGCAAAAGATCTGACGCTCTCTGAATGCGCCGTTCTTGCCGCAATTCCAAAGGCGCCGACGGCATATAATCCGAAAAACCACCCGGAGAAAAACCAGCAGCGCCGCGACAAGATCCTGAACAACATGAAAGAGCAGGGCTACATCACCGAAGAAGAATACACCATTGCCATGAACGACAATGTTTACGACCGCATCGCCATGCACACGCAGTCCCAGGCGGAGAGCGCGCCGTACTCCTACTTTATCGATGAAGTCATCACCAACCTGATCAACGATCTGATGGTACAGAAAGGCTACACCGAAGTGCAGGCAAAGAACGTTGTCTACAGCGGCGGCCTCAAAATTTATACCACACAGGATTCCTACATGCAGTCAATCCTCGATACGGAATTCCAGAATCCGGAGAACTTCCCGGCGAACACGCAGATCGGTCTCGACTGGGCGCTCACCGTAGAGCAGGCAGACGGCGAGGTACAGAACTACAGCAAAGAGATGCTGCAGCTCTACTTCCGCAACAGCGATCCGAATTTCGATCTGCTCTTTGACTCCCAGGAGGAGGCACAGAGCTATATCGACCAGTACAAAGCCGCTATCATGCAGGAGGGCGATACGATTGTTGCCGAGCGCAGCAGCTTCACCCCGCAGCCGCAGGCGTGCATGACCGTTATGGACCAGCGCACCGGCTACGTGAAAGCGATCGTCGGCGGACGCGGCGAAAAAACAGCAAGTCTTACCTTCAACCGCGCAACCGATAATTATTCCCAGCCGGGTTCCACGTTCAAGATTCTTTCCGCGTACGGACCGGCACTCGACCTTGGAAAGATTACACTCGCTACGGTAATTAAGGATGAGCCGTTCAACTACAGCGACGGCACACCGCTGCAGAACTCGGATCTTACCTACCATGGTGATGTTACCGTCCGCCAGGCGATCATCAATTCCATCAATATCCCGGCCGTCAAAGTACTGACCGAGCTTACGCCGAAGGTCGGCTTTGATTATCTGAAGAAGCTTGGTTTTTCCAAACTCTCCGAGGAATACGATGTGATCCAGCCGCTGGCTCTCGGCGGTATCACCTACGGTGTCAGTGATCTCGAACTGACGGCAGCCTACGCGGCAATCGCAGACGGCGGCCAGTACCGCAAGCCGGTGTTCTACACAAAGGTTACCGACAGCAAGGGAAATGTTTTAATTGACAACACAGAAAACAAGGCAACGCAGGTCTTCAAGGCAAGCACTGCCTCCCTCCTCACCAATGCCATGGAGGATGTTCTGGAAAAAGGTACCGGTGTTGCCGCCCGCCTCGACAATATGCACGCAGCTGGAAAAACCGGTACGACGAACGAGGCCAAGGATCTCGTCTTTGCAGGCTTTACACCATATTATACCGCTGCCATCTGGGCAACGTATGATACACACGCGGAGTTTCCGGAGAGCGACCGTGAATTCCACAAACGTCTCTGGGCAAAGGTCATGAATGAAATCCACGAAGGCCTTGCCGATATGGATTTCGAAACTTCCGCAACAGTACAGGAGGCAACGATCTGTACGAAGACCGGCCTGCTCGCCCGCTCAAGCTGCCCGTCCATCACCGAATACTTTGCGGTATCCGATCTGCCGACCGAGCGTTGCAAGGGCCACTACACCGCGCCGGCCTCAACACCGACGCCGACCAGAACCCCTTCTGCAGCATCAACTCCGCAGGCAACCCCGACACCGACGGAGGCACCGCAGGAAACTCCGGCTCCGCCCGAAACACCTGCCGATCCGCCTTCTAATACACCGGAGACTCCTGACACACCGGAGACTCCTGACACACCGGAGACCCCTGATGCACCGTCAGAACCGGATACCCCGGCGGAGATATCGGAAGTACAGCCGCAGTCCGAAGAGAGCGGCTCTTCCGAATAACTTTTTCAGTCAGTCTATACACAAAAAACCGGCCCTCTGGCATATGCCAGCAGGACCGGTTTTTCTATACTTCTTTTTCCATCTGAATCAATTAGTCAATCAGCATTTTTGCTGCGCCGTAGATACCAGCATCGTTTCCAAGGGAAGCGAGTACGATCGGGGTATCTTTGCATGCGATGAATGCTGCTTCACGGTAGTATTTAGCTACGCCGTCGATCAGGATCTGGCCTGCTTTGGATACACCGCCGCCGACTACGATAACTTCCGGGTCAACAACGCATGCGAATACTGCAAGTGCTCTTCCGAGGTACTCGGAGAACTCCTGAACGATTGCTTCTGCTGCTGCATCGCCTTCTTTTAATGCATCAAAGACAGCTTTTGCACTGATGGACTCTCCTCTTTCTCTTAAAGAAGACGGAGTATCATGGGATGCCAGATATTTCTTTGCCAGACGAACGATACCGGTTGCAGATGTCATCTGCTCGAGGCATCCGTGGTTTCCGCAGTTGCAGACCGCTTCTTCTTCCGGCTCAACACATGCATGACCAACCTCGCCGCCTGCGCCGTGAGCACCTGCTACGATCTTGCCGTCCACGATGATTCCGCCGCCGACACCGGTTCCAAGGGTAACCATAACCAGGTTCTTGCTTCCCTTTCCGCCGCCTGCCCACATCTCACCGAGAGCTGCTGCGTTTGCGTCGTTTGCTGCTTTTACTGCCATTCCGCCGAGTTCGTCGGAAAGCTCTTTTACGATATTTTTATATCCCCAGTTCAGGTTGACTGCGATGGAAAGCTCACCTTTGTCATTAACCGGGCCAGGTACGTCAATGCCGACACCGGCAACATCATCTGCCGCGATACCCTTCTCAGCCATTTTTGCTTTTACGCTTTTTGCGATATCCGGCAGAATTTCGCTTCCGCCGTTTTCGGTGCGGGTCGGGATTTCCCATTTTTCCAACAGAGTTCCGTCTGTCTGGAACAGTCCGCATTTTACTGAAGTACCCCCAACATCGATTCCAAATACATAGTTTGCCATTTTCTTACTTCTCCTCTCTTTTTTTCACTAAGTTAGCCTGTACACGGCGGTACAGCTCCTGTGCGGCATTGTAGCCCATCTTCTTCTGTCTGTGGTTGACAGCAGCGGTTTCTACGATGATCGCCAGGTTACGGCCCGGACGGATCGGAAGGGAATGGCAGACAACCTTGTTTCCAAGGAACTCAATATACTCTTCTTCCAGGCCCAGACGGTCGTATTCTTTCTCTTTGTCCCACTCTTCAAGCTTGATAACAAGGTCGATAGACTGGGTATCCTTTACGCTCTCGACACCAAACAGCGTCTTGACGTCGATGATACCGATACCGCGCAGCTCGATAAAGTGACGCGTGATATCCGGTGCCGTTCCGACCAGCGTAATGTCGCTGACACGGCTGATTTCAACCACATCATCACTGACGAGACGATGGCCTCGTTTGATCAGCTCCAGTGCAGCCTCGCTCTTTCCGATTCCGCTCTCGCCCATGATCAGAACGCCCTCGCCGAATACATCGACCAGCACGCCGTGGATGGAGATCATCGGGGCAAGCTGGACATTCAGCCAGCGGATGATTTCAGCCATGAAAACGGAAGTCGATTTGTCTACCGCAAAGGCCGGTACCTGATAACGATTGCACAGCTCCAGAATTTCCGGTCCCGGAATCATCTTCGTGGTGAAAATGACACATGGGATCTTGCGGCTTACAAACTCTTCAAACGCGCGGACGCGCTCGCTCTCTTCAAGATGCTGCAGATACGTGAACTCTACATAACCTATGATCTGCACACGCTCATTGGCAAAATGCTCATAGTAACCGGTCAGCTGCAGTGCAGGACGGTTGATATCCGGTGTGGCAATGACAAGATCTGTCATATCAACCTCTGGTGTCAGGTTGCGGAGATCCATTTCCTCCACCATTTTGGTCATTTCAATTTCTTTCATTTTCCTGTCCTCCGACTTCATTCGACGTCTTTTTAAATCCGTCTCTTCTATGATTTTAGCACAATAAAGCATCACGGGCAACCTAGAAATTTAACTATTTTGACGAATCCTCATTTTCCTCCTGTGCAGGTGCGTGAAAGAATGTGTAAACCTGCTCCGCCGCCTTTTTATTCATGCCCGGAAGTCCGGAAAGTTCTTCCACGGTTGCCGCCTTGATATCATCAATTCCCTGAAAGTGGCGCATCAGTTCTTTCCTTCTTGTCGGCCCGATGCCCGGGATGTCGTCGAGAATCGAGTGGACCTGGCCTTTGCTCCGCAGCAGGCGGTGGTATTCGATTGCAAAGCGGTGCGCCTCGTCCTGCACGCGTGTGATCAGTTTGAAGCCCTCGCTGTTCCGGTCGATCGGGATTTCCACGTTTCGGAAATACAGACCCCTCGTGCGGTGCTTGTCGTCCTTTACCATACCGCAGACCGGAATCGCAAGATCCATTTCTTCAAGCACCTCAAGCGCAATGTTAACTTGGCCGCGTCCGCCGTCCATCATGATCAGGTCCGGCAGCCGCTCGAAACCGCTGTCCTCCTGGATGCCGCGCAGAAAACGGCGGCTTAAGACCTCTTTCATACTGGCGTAATCGTTCGGTCCCTCGACGGATTTGATCTTGAATTTTCGGTAATCGGCGCGCTTTGGCTTTCCTTTCTCGTAGACGATCATCGAGCCGACCGACTGGAAACCGCTGATATTGGAGATATCGTACGCCTCGATGCGGTCGATCGACGGCAGGTTCAGCCATCTGGCGATCTCTTTTACGGCACCGACCGTCCGACCCTCTTCCCGCTTGATCCGCTCGCGGTCCTGGTCGAGAACGATCTGTGCGTTCCGCTCTGCCAGTTCCACCATTTTTTCCTTGCTGCCCTTTTTCGGCACGCGGATGCGGACCTTCTGGCCCCGTTTGCTGCTTAAATACTCTTCCATCAGCTCCTGCTCGGCAATCTCCTCGGAAATCATGATTTCCCGCGGGATGAACGGCGTGCCGGAATAGAACTGTTTCATAAACGTGAGCAGCACCTCGCTTTTCTGCTCCTCCTCGCCGATCCGCAGATAATAATGCTCCCGCCCGATCAGCTTTCCGTTCCGGATAAAGAAGACCTGCGCCACCGCATCCTCTTTGTCCATCGCAAGCGCAATGACATCCTTGTCCTCGCCGTCACTGTTCGTAATCTTCTGCCGCTCGCCGATCCTGCGCACGCTGTCGATCAGATCACGGTACTCCGCCGCCTGCTCGAACCGCATCTCCTCAGCCGCCTCCGTCATTTTTCCAGTCAGCTCTTTGATCATGTCATTGTAATTTCCATTCAGAAAACTGATCGCCTTTTTGATCTGCTCGCCGTACTCTTCTTTGGAAATGTATCCCTGGCACGGTGCCTTACACTGGTGGATGTGATAGTAAAGACACGGGCGGTCTTTGCCGATCTCCTTTGGCAGGCTCTTATTGCAGGAACGGATATCGTACAGCTTCCGCAACAGTTCGATCGTATCTTTCACAGCTCCGGCGCTTGTGTACGGGCCGAAATATTTCGCCTTGTCCTTCTTCATCTGATGGGAAAACAGAATGCGTGGAAAATCCTCGTTCACGGTCACCTTAATGTACGGGTACGCCTTGTCATCTTTCAGCATCGTATTGTATTTCGGACGGTGCTCTTTGATAAGGTTGCACTCCAGCACGAGCGCCTCCAGTTCGGAATCCGTCACAATATACTCAAAACGGGCGATATGCGTGACCATCCGCTCAATCTTCGGCCCTTTGTTGCGGCTCGTCTGGAAATACTGGCGGACACGGTTTTTCAGCGAAATCGCCTTTCCTACGTAGATAATTGTATCGTCCGCGTCGTGCATCAGATAGACGCCGGGTTTCCCCGGCAGTTTTTTCAGTTCTTCCTGGATATCAAACGCCATATGACCCTCCTCTTTTTGGGACTGTAATGTTGAAAATGCCCAGCGTGCAGAGATCGTTTTCTCTGCTCCCGCCGGGCCTTTTCGCTTTCTTTTTATATTTCTGGATTTTCAACCGCTTCTTCCGCGTTTCCATTCCGTTTTGCAATCACCTGATGAAAAATCTCCATAAATTCTTTTCCGGTGATCGTCTCTTTCTGGATCAGGTAAGCTGCGATTTCATCCATCGCATCGCGGTTAGCTGCCAGAAGTTCTTTTGCCTGCTCATACGACTCTTTCAGGATCTTCATGACCTCGTGGTCAATTTCGGTTGCTGTGGCATCGCCGCAGTTTAAGACCATTCTTCCGTCGAGGTACTGATTCTGCTGGGTCGCAAGACCGATCAGACCGAATTTCTCCGACATACCGTACTGCGTGATCATCGCGCGGACAATCTTCGTCGCTTTCTCGATATCATTCGAAGCTCCCGTTGTCACATTGCCGAATACGATCTCCTCTGCCGCTCTTCCACCGAGGCACTCGACGATCATCGCCTCGAGTTCGCTCTTCGTGTTGAGGTATTTCTCCTCCTCCGGCACCTGCATGACGTAGCCGAGCGCACCCATCGTACGCGGCACAATCGTGATTTTCTGTACCGGCTCGGAATCCTTCTGCAGTGCAGTAACAAGTGCGTGGCCTACCTCGTGGTAGGAAACGATCTTTCGCTCTTCCTGGCTTAAGATGCGGTCCTTCTTCTCTTTTCCGACGAGGACAACCTCGACTGCCTCGAGAAGATCCTTCTGGGAAACGGCTTTTCTTCCGTTCTTGACCGCAAGAATCGCTGCCTCGTTGATCATATTTGCAAGATCAGAACCAACGGCTCCCGATGTCGCAAGTGCGATGCCGTCGAGATCAACCGTCTCATCGAGCGATACGTTCTTGGCGTGTACTTTCAGGATTTCCACACGGCCTTTCAGGTCCGGTCTTTCTACGATAATCCGGCGGTCAAAACGGCCTGGACGCAGCAGCGCCGGGTCAAGAACCTCCGGGCGGTTTGTGGCCGCAAGGATCAGAATACCCTTGGAGCTGTCGAATCCGTCCATCTCGGCGAGGAGCTGGTTTAACGTCTGCTCCCGCTCGTCGTTGCTGTTGTAGCTGTTGTCACGGCTCTTTCCGATCGCATCGATAAAGATGATGCACGGTGCGTTTTTCTTTGCTTCCTCAAACAGGTCACGCACACGCGATGCACCGACACCGACGAACATCTCGACAAATTCCGAAGCGGACATCGAGAAAAACGGTACGTGCGCCTCACCGGCTACGGCTTTGGCAAGCAGTGTTTTTCCGGTTCCAGGAGGGCCTACAAGAAGCGCTCCTTTCGGAAGTTTTGCACCGATTGTCGTGTATTTTCCAGGGTTATGCAGAAAATCCACAACCTCCTGGAGCGATTCTTTTGCCTCGTCCTGTCCCGCAACATCGCGGAATGTCACGCCGGTTTCTTTCTGTACGTAGGCCTTTGCTCTGCTCTTTCCTACGCCCATGACTCCGCCGCCTTTGTTCATGCTGCGCATCACCCATACCATGACAGCGACAAGCATTACAACCGGCAGAATGACGGTCAGCAATGTGTAAATGATCGTTCCGGTAGAATCCGGCGGATCTTTGTGGTACGTAATGCCTTTCTCCTGTAACAGATCGACCAGCTCCTGCTCATCTCCCATCATCGTTACCTGATAGGTGATTCCCTCCGATTTCTGGTCTTTCGGCGTTACGGTCAGTGTTCCCGATTTCAAGACAACTTCCTGCACTCCATCGTTGTTTACCATGTCCAGGAATTTGCTATAGTCAAGATCCTCGGAAGTAATTCCCCCAAGGGCATTGTTCAGAAGTCCCATCACCATCAGGCTGACGAGGAGGCAGATCAGGATAATGAGTATCGTCTGTCTGTTTTTCGGTCCTCCCCCGGAGCCTTTTTCTGGTTCCCGGTTCTGATTTTTTCTATCGTCCATGCTTTTCCTCCTTGTATGTCAAACCGCCCCTCTTTTTTACGGACACTTTAACTCTTACATTATATCGGATTCCCTCTTAATTAGCAAGCCGGACTTTGTGAAAAAAGACTGAATTTATCTATACAAAAACGGCCCGCCGACACTCTTTCAAGTATCGGCGGACCGCCAGATAACACTCACATTACATTAGTCGTTATATCCGTTCGGATTCTTCTGCTGCCAGTTCCAGGAATCGGCACACATCTCCTCGATGCCGTACTCAGCCTCCCAGCCAAGCTCCTCTTTTGCTTTGTCGCATTTGGAGTAGCAGGTTGCGATATCACCGTCACGGCGCGGTTTGATTTCGTATTTCAGCGGATGGCCGCATGCTTTCTCGAATGCGTGGATCACATCGAGTACGCTGTAGCCTTTGCCGGTTCCGAGGTTGTAAATGGAAACGCCCTCGTTGTCAGCCAGTTTCTGGATGGCTTTTACATGGCCGCGTGCCAGGTCAACAACATGGATGTAATCGCGGACACCAGTTCCGTCCGGAGTATCATAGTCATCACCGAAAACACCGATGCACTCGAGTTTTCCGATGGCAACCTGTGCGACATACGGAAGCAGGTTGTTCGGGATGCCCTTCGGATCCTCTCCGATAAGGCCGCTCTTATGCGCTCCGATCGGGTTGAAGTAGCGAAGCAGGATAACATTCCATTCCGGATCTGCGGTGTGGATGTCGGTCAGAACCTGCTCGAGCATGCTTTTTGTCCAGCCGTATGGGTTGGTCGGGGTTCCCTTCGGGCACTCCTCGGTGATCGGAATCTGTGCCGGATTGCCGTATACGGTTGCAGAAGAACTGAAGATGATGTTCTTTACGCCATGGTTTCTCATCTCATCGCAGAGAATCAGGGTTCCGGTCATGTTGTTGTGATAATATTCAATCGGTTTATGTACGGACTCGCCGACTGCTTTTAAGCCTGCGAAATGGATGACAGCGTCAATTTTCTCGTTGTCGAAAATTTTCTTTACGCCTTCGCGGTCCAGCATATCGGTTTTGTAGAAGGTTACTTTCTTTCCGGTAATCTGTTCTACACGCTCGATGGCTTTCTCGCTTGCATTGTAAAGGTTGTCCATGACAACAACGTCATAGCCTGCGTTCAGCAGTTCCACACAGGTGTGGCTTCCAATATAGCCTGCACCGCCAGTAACTAAGATTTTCATTTTGGTATCCTCCATGTTTTCCTTCGCTGCTGCTTTTTTGCCGCAGCGGGTTAATTGAAGCATTTAGTTTATTCTACAACGTTTCCATGAATTTTGCAAATGCACTTCTGCCTTCCTCGGTGCACTTGTAAACGCCGGCATCCTCGAGTACGCCGACAAAGACTTTTCCGACTTCCTCTTTCAGGATATCCATCACATTTTCGCTGTTCAGCTCCGGATGGCGCGGCAGGAATTCGTCTACCCAGTCGGCATGTTTCTCCAGCTCTGCGACAGCGCGGACATCTTTTCCCTCTACGAGGCATTTGGAAAGCTCTTCCAGCTCATCTTTTAAGCGCGCCGGCAGAATCGCAAGTCCCATAACCTCAATAAGGCCGATGTTCTCTTTTTTGATGTGATGATACTGTGCATGCGGATGGTAAACACCGAGCGGGCATTCGTCCGTCGTGATGTTGTTGCGCAGTGCCAGATCGAGTTCGAACGTATCGCCCACTTTTCTTGCGATCGGCGTGATCGTGTTGTGCGGCTCTCCGTCAGTCTCGGCGAATACAAACGCATCCTCATCCGTGTAACCTCTCCAGCAGTTCAGGATATGCTCTGCCAGATCGATCAGCCGTTTCTCATCTTTGTGGCGGATCCGGATGACGGACAGCGGCCATTTGACGATGCCGGTTTCCACATCCTCGTATCCTTTGATGGTAAAATGGCGCTCGATCGGCGCTTTCGCCATTGCGAAGGTATAGTGGCCGCCCTGATAATGATCGTGGCTTAAAATGGAGCCTCCCACGATCGGCAGATCCGCATTGGAACCGATGAAGTAGTGCGGAAACAGCTTGATAAAGTCAAACAGCTTCACAAAGGTCGCGCGCTCGATCTTCATCGGGTTATGCTGGAAATTGAACACGATGCAGTGCTCATTGTAATACACATATGGCGAGTACTGGAATCCCCACTCCGTCTGATTGATCGTCAGCGGAATGATGCGGTGGTTCTGGCGCGCCGGGTGGTTGACGCGTCCCGCATAGCCCACATTCTCCTTGCAGAGCAGGCATTTCGGATAACCGCTCTGTTTTGCCAGTTTTGCAGCCGCGATCGCCTTCGGGTCCTTCTCCGGTTTGGAGAGGTTGATCGAGATATCAATATCGCCGTAGGCACTCGGTACGCTCCAGCGGATATCCTTTGCGATGCGGTATCTGCGGATGTAGTTGGAATCCTGGCTCAGTTTGTAGAAGTAATCGGTTGCCTCCTGCGGGCTCTTCGCATAGAGTTCCTCAAACTTCTTTACCACCTCTCCCGGGCGCGGCATCAGGCAGTCCATCAGTTTCGTATCGAACAGATCGCGGTAAACGACGCTGTTGTGTTCGAGAAGACCGCGCTTAGCTGCATCATCAAGCAGTTCATTTAAAGTCTCTTCCAGATCCGGGGTCTCCGGAATCTGCTCCGGCTCTTCGTAATCGGAAATCTGCATGACTTCCAGAATCCGGTTTGTCGCATAGATTTTATCCAGTCCCGAAACAAGACCGGCATTTTCTCCATATTTTACCAGTTTTGCAATACTCTCGTTAATCACTGTAGCTTCCTCCCTGCTGCCGATCCAGCTTTTTTATTTCTTATTTTAATACGCCTGCGCCGTCTCCGATGTCTACGACATAGAAGTCTGCGGCATAGCCGATTTTTTCTTTGTAAGCTGCGCCTACTTTTGCGATGAAGTTGTCAATATCTTCTGTTTTTACGATGCTGACGGTGCATCCGCCGAAGCCTGCGCCTGTCATACGGGATCCGATGACACCCGGGCAGTTCCATGCTTCTTCCACAAGAGTATCCAGCTCGATGCCGGTTACCTCATAGTCATCACGCAGGGAAACGTGGGATGCGTTCATCAGCTCGCCGAATTTTGCGATGTCGTTTGCCTTTAAAGCTGCAACGGCCTGAACGGTTCTCTGGTTCTCGTAAACAGCATGTTTTGCACGTTTCTGGCGGACCGGATCTTTGATGGCATCTTTCACTGCCTCAAACTCTTCCTCGGTCAGCTCGCCAAGGCTCTTGATGTCTTTGACTTTCTGAATCTCAGCCAGAGCAGTCTCGCACTCGCTGCGGCGCTCGTTGTATTTGGAGTCGCCAAGGCCGCGTTTCTTGTTGCTGCAGGAGATGACAATTCTTGCGCCTTCCAGTTTAACCGGTGCGTACTCATATTTCAGATCGCTGGTGTCAAGAAAGATCGCACAGTCCTTTTTGCCCATGGCGATGGCGAACTGATCCATGATACCGCAGTTGACGCCGTTGTAATTGTTCTCGGAAAACTGGCCGTACAGAGCGATGTCGATCATGGAGATGGTGTCGTAGCCGAACATGTCACGCAGCATTACGCCGGTTACGGTCTCAACGGATGCGGAAGAGGAAAGGCCGGAGCCGTTCGGAATGTTTCCGTAGAGCACGATATCGAAGCCCTGCTCTACCGGGAAGCCCTTCTGGCAAAATGCCCACATCATTCCCTTCGGATATGCGGTCCAGTTGCCTTCTTTTCCCATCAGGAATTCATCGAGAGAAGATTCTACCACGCCGAGTTTTTCAAAGTTCATAGAGTAAAAACGAAGCTTTCTGTCGTCACGTTTTCTTGCTGCCATGTAGGTTCCGATGGTCAGTGCGCATGGAAATACGTGGCCTCCGTTGTAATCGGTGTGCTCACCGATCAGGTTCACACGTCCAGGTGCGAAGTAGGTGCGGATGTCGCCCTCTCCCCCGAACAGTTTTGCAAAACAATCCAGTACCTGCTGTTTCATTTTGTTGTCTCCTTTTCTTTTTTGGTGTGTTGTTTTCATGGTTTCGTTTTGTGTGTTGTGTGTGTTTGTGTTGTTTGTGTGTTTTTTTCTTATCTTCTTTAAGTATCATT
>ENA-OQHL01001071-OQHL01001071.1-human-gut-metagenome-genome-assembly--contig:-NODE-1071-length-15481-cov-5.584603_pt1 | contig 15481 bp, 19 predicted proteins | sample MGYA00242565_ERZ504723 | MGnify/ENA primary metagenome ERZ504723 (study PRJEB26092, sample SAMD00036211) | human gut metagenome | host: Homo sapiens | study: EMG produced TPA metagenomics assembly of... | reverse complement strand
AAGGCGCTTCTGCCATGTTTCTATAAACCGGAATGTTAAAACAAAAATATTTTCTTACGGGCATTTTTATTTTATCGGCTGAAAGACAGCCGATAAAATTGTCGTGGCGGAAAATAGTATGGTTACGCGTCTATGAAGAAGCTCAAAAGTTAGGTCTCAAAGTGCGTGTTGTAGAGTCTGACGGTACCGAGCTTATTGTTATTAAACGCAAAGACTTATCTACGGAAGATGAAAAGAGAAAACTGCTGGCCTTAGCGGACAATCATACTTCCGATACTTCTGAATTCGATTGGAAGTTAGTGATAGAAAACTTCTCGCCTGATGTATTGAATGATTGGGAGTTTTCAGTAGACGAGATCGAACTTTCGACTGATATCCCTAATTCTGACGATGAGAAAGATAATAATCTTTATACAAAAAAAATAGTATCTCCAATCTATACACCGACTGGCAATAAACCTGCAATATCAGAACTCTATAATCTTGAAACTTACAATTGTCTGATGAAACAAATTCAGGAGTGTAATTTAGACAAGCAGACTAAAGATTTTCTTCAGATTGCAGCTTCAAGGCACATTGTTTTCGATTATGGAAAAATTGCTGAATTTTATGCTCATTCAAACAACATCATTCAAAATTTAATGGAAAATTCAGCTCTTGTCATTATAGATTTTAATAAAGCTATTGAACTAGGATATGTTTGTTTAAAGAAAGAATTGTCAGACTCATATTTGGAGGATTATAGCAATGATGAAAAATAATTGCTTCGTTGCATTGATACTTACACATGGGCGTCCAGACAATGTACATACAGTAAAAACATTACGGAAATGTGGCTATACAGGTGATATTATCATAGTATTAGATAATGAAGATCTGAAGATAGATCGTTATCGCAAAAACTACGAAAACATATATGTATTCGACAAACAAGAAATAGCATCAGAAACAGATGAGGGTGATAACTTCAATGATCGTCGAGCTATTATTTATGCGAGAAATGCTTCTTTTGAAATAGCAAAAGAAAAAGGCTACCAATATTTTATTGAGTTAGATGATGATTATACGGAATTCTCATACACTTATAATCAATATGGTGAAATGAAGCAGAAAAACATTATCAATCTTGATAAAGTACTTGATGCTCTAATTGATTTCAAAAATAAAACAGGTGCTTTAGCTGTTGCATTAGCTCAAAGAGGAGATTTTATCGGAGGAAAGCAGAATAATATAGTTCGTGGTGAATTACTTAAACGGAAAGCAATGAACTCATTTATTTGTGATACAAACATGCCTTTTAAGTTTTTTGATAAAATTAATGAAGATGTAAACACCTACACTTTACTAGGAAGTAGAGGAAATTTGTTTTTTCAGATTCCGCATGTTTCTTTGAATCAAGTAACAACTCAACAATCAAATGGCGGAATGACTGATATATATTTAGATAGTGGGACTTATGTTAAGTCTTTCTACACAATTATGTATGCTCCTTCTTGTACAAAGATACGCCCAATGGGAAGTGTGTATAGACGCCTACACCATAGTATTAATTGGAATAATGCTGTTCCTAAAGTAATTCCAGAGAACTGTAAAAAGTAACCCCTATTTATATTTTAATTTGAAGATTATCCAAGCTAAGGCAAGAGTTATCACAATTTGTTAGTTATTGTTAGTTTATGACAGAGAAGAAGAATCTGGCCGAGAAGAAAAAAAGAGGGCGTAAATCAGAGTACAGAATAGAGTATGCCGATCAAGCTCTAAAGCTTTGTTTGTTGGGTGCAACAGATAAAGAGCTCTCCGAATTCTTCTCTGTTTCAGAGCAGACTTTAAACAAATGGAAGAAGGATTATCCCGAATTTCTTGAGTCCCTAAAAAAAGGGAAAAATATAGCAGATGCTAACGTTGCATCGAGACTCTATAACCGTGCTATTGGGTATAACTGTAAAGCAACAAAATTTGCAACATCGAACGGGAAGATTACAGATTCGAAGGAATTTATAGAGCATTATCCTCCTGATACAACAGCCGCTATTTTCTGGTTGAAGAATCGACAGCCGGAAAAATGGCGTGACAAGAAAGAAGTAGACGCGAATGTAGACCTTGGTGATGAATTGGAATCATTGACAGACGAACAACTTCAGGCTATTATTGATGGTAAAGAAAAAGAGTGAAAGAGAAATACTGCTTAGACAAGCGAAAGCAGCAACTATACTTCGCAAGCGTGAAGCCCGGAATGATTTCTGGGCTTTCTGCTTATACTATGATCCAAAGTTCTTTGCCAAACGATTATTCTTGAAGAAAGTAGCCGAAGCGTTCATGCGTGTGTATACCTCCTATTTAGCTAATATTATCTACCGCCTTGCTGTCAGTATGCCGCCACGTGCCGGTAAGTCTTATATTTCCTCATTGTTTATAGCCTGGATGTACGGTCACTTCCCGGAAGAATCTGTAATGCGTAACTGTTGCTCTGATACTCTTTACAATAAGCTGTCATACGATACCCGTGATATTGTAAAATCTAAGCGTTACAAAGAGATATTCCCTGATATTCATCTGAAAGGTGATAAACAGAATGTGAAGAGTTGGAATGTGGAAGGCGCTCGCCAGGTATCTTATTTCGGTGGCGGTGTTGGCGGTACCGTGATCGGCTTCGGTGCGTCTATGCTCGCCATGACCGACGACTTATATAAGAGCCTGGAAGATGCGTTATCTGACAATAACAATGAAAAGGTATGGTCTTGGAAACAAGGTACGCACGACTCCCGTATTGAGGGAAGTTGTTGTATGATTGACATCGGGACCCGCTGGTCTTCTAGTGATGTCCTCGGACGTATGGAAGAAGCCGGCAAGTATAATGAAATCATCCGGATCGCAGCTCTTGATGAAAACGATGAAACTTTTTGCGCTGATGTACATACTACGGAATATTACCGGGAACTACGTTCTGAAACCGACGAAAGCATTTGGATGGCCGAATATATGCAGGAACCATTCGAAGCCAAAGGGTTACTATTCCCCAAATCGTCTCTCATGCGCTTCAAATTAGCCGATATTGCAGGAAAGAAACCTGATGGGACACTCGGAGCTTGTGATACAGCCGATAAAGGAGATGATGATTTCTGCGCACCATTCGCAAAGGTGTTCGGACCAAAATATTTCATTACCGATATTCTTTTCACAAAGGATCCTGTTGAAGTTACAGAACCGCGCCTGGCACAAATGGTAATAGATACCGAATGCGACCAGCTACGCATTGAGTCAAATAATGGTGGTCGTATCTTTGCTATCAATGTGCGTAAGCTTGTTACATCGAAAAAGAAATCGTGTGTTATACAAGCCCGGCCAACAACCCAGCACAAGGAAACACGTATCATTATGAAGGCTGGCTGGATAAAGAAACATTGCGCTTTTCTTGATGAATCAGAATACTCTAAAGGATCAGACTACGGTCGTTTCATGAAAGCGCTTACTAGTTATAAACGTGAAGGTGACAATGCACATGATGATGCACCCGACGGAATGACCATCCTTGCAGAGTTTGCGGAATCGCTTGGGCTGAAGTTAAAAACATCTACTCGTAAAGTGGGGCGTGGATAATATGGAGGTATAATTATTAAAAAATCACACCTCCATTCGTTTTTAATTAAAAGATGATTCAATAGCCCTCATTGCAGATCTAGCTTCCCTAAGTACTTTTAGATATGTTGTATATCTAAGAACATCCGTATCTTGGGAATTTAATTTAGTTACTAGAGTCAAATCTGTGTTCATTCTTGCACTAGAGTCTTTTTTTGTATAATCTGGAATACTTCATACAATCCCTTTGTTGCATAGTCGCAAAATCTGTCTAACTGTTTAGTTAATCCTACAATTTCTTCTTTATCCATATTCTTTTGTTTTAGAGTTTACCGCAAAGTTAAGTAGAATAAATTAACTGACGTATATATTTTAAGAGAAAAGTATATGCCAGATATTAAGGACATTCTAAGAAATGAAGACTTCGGTAGCATAGTAGGTGATTTATGCGTTGATACCCGTGAAAATCGTAATCCTCGTGAGTATATGGAGGAATACAATGGAGACAGGACCCGTCGTAAAGAATCAGTTGGGTATCGGGAGCCTAAAAAGATTGCTGTATATTCAGATACAGAAGTAGAAGTTGACCCCGAAACAGGAGCCGAAAAGCCAAAGAGACTAGAAGACAAGACTGTCGATGTAGCTAAGGTCGTAACCAACCTACCTAAAAAGATCGTTCGTAATTCTGTTGCTTTTCTATTTGGTGGTGAAATGACTATCACAGCAGAAGATTCGAACGACGGGATCTGCGAGTTCAAAAAAGTCTATAAGCGAAAACTCAAGATGCAATCTGTATTGAAAGAGTTTGCTCGCAAAGTGTTGTCTGAAACCAAGGCTGCTATTGTATTCTATCCTGTTACCAAGAACGATGGAAAAAGTCAGTTGAAAGTTAAGATTCTTTCTACTCCCAAGGATAGTAATGTCGAATGTGAATTCTATCCACACTTTGATGAGGACGACGATATGGACGGTTTTCTCTATAAATACAATGCAGAAGTCAATGGCCGTACTTGCGAATGCGTGAAAATCTATACGAAAGATGTTATCTACTCCGGTATCATGGACGGTGTATGGCAAGTGAAAAAGATAAAGAATCGTTTTGGCAAGATTCCGGTAGTATATGCCGAGGTCGATTGTCCGGATTGGGAAGATGTTGCTAATTTGATTGACAAGAAAGAAATGAGACTTTCCCGGCTATCAGATACTAATGATTACTTTTCTGAACCTATACTGAAAACTTATGGTTTAGCTAACCTTCCGAGCAAAGAAACGGTTGGTAAGGAATTGAACTTCAGTATGGAGGTTGATTCAGATACTGGTACATCGTATCACGGTGATGCAGATTATCTTGCATGGCAACAATCTTGTGAATCCGTTACACTTGAACTAAACCAACTGGATGATGCAATACATTCCGGAGCTTCCAGTCCGGACTTGTCTATAAATAAACTAATGGGACTTGGCAACCTTAGCGGCACTTCACGTCGTTTTATGCTGATTGATGCAGAGATAAAAGCTACTGAACAGATGGAAATATTTGGTCCAGTTGTTCAACGAACAGTAGCAATCGTCCAAGCAGGAATGGCAAATATTACACATACAAAATATGCATCACAGCTAAATGACAACTACATTGAGGTAGAGTTTGGTAGTATTCTCCCACAGGATTTGGCGGAAGAACTCAAGAACCTTGAAACTGCTTCTCAATTCAATAGTAAAGAGACGATTATTAAAAATTCGCCCTATACAGATGATGTGGAAGCGGAACTGAATCGTAAGAAGAATGATGAGAAAGAGACTGCACAGAATAATTCACTCATAGGAGCAACTTTCTAAGCTATGCCCGGACTTTCTTTCTACGACAAACAACACATACAGAAAGTTGCTGCACAGCAGGCCGTAATAGCCAATATCTTTAATCAGTTTATACTTTCTGTTTCCCCGTATCTCCGTAAATGGTCTGATGCGGGGAAAAACAATGTATGGATAAGCAATCAGGGAATAGAGAGTGCAGTTGACCGGGAACTGCTGAATCTTGAATCAATGCTATATGCTAATATCTCTGCATTTCAAAAGGACGGTTGGGAACGAGCAGAAAGAAAGAATGATGATTTTATTTCCCAGTTCATCAAGGGAATGTCTATTTCCAGTGCAACGAAAGATGGAATGTTTACCCATAGTCTATCTGCATTTGAAGCTCTAAAAAATGATATAGACGCTAACGGATTCAAATTATCTGATAGGGTCTGGAATATTACACAGCAGACGAAATCGCAACTCGAATTCTATCTTGATAGTGGCGTAGTTGCCGGACGTAATTCAAACGGAATCAGTAGTGATATACGGCAAATTTTGCAAAATCCCCAAAAACGCTTTCGCAGGATCCGGAATGAGAAAGGCGAATTAGTTTTGTCTCAACCGATGAAAGATTACCACCCAGGACAAGGCGTTTATCGTTCTGCATATAAGAACGCTCTCCGGACATCTGCAACAACGACGAACACAGCTTACCGGAGTGCAGACTATGAACGTTGGAGCAAACAAGACTTCATATTAGGTATTGAGATACATCGCTCGGCCAATAATCGAGGACCGTGCAAGATCTGTGATGCGATGGTAGGTAAATATCCGAAAACGTTCAAGTTTACAGGCTTTCATCCTTTTTGTATCTGCTTTGCCACTCCTATCACCATGGAGCCGGAAAATTTTGCTGATTTCCTGCTGAATGACACAGTTCCGAAAGAGCAGGTTATTACAGACATTCCCCAGGGAGCAAAGGATTTCGTCATCGAGAATAAAGATGGATTGCAATCGGCTTTCTGGTACAAGGATAACTTTACCAATGATGGAGGACTACAAAGAGAAATAGTTTCCCAACCTATTACGAATGAAGTTATAAAGGTTTCTAAACCTAAACGTATCAAGACTGATTCTGAAATTGCAAATATTAAACAAAAATGGAATGAGCGAAAACTCTATAACAAAATAACCAACACAGAGAATGAAATACGCCTGAATAAAAGCTTTGAGACAGGAGTCCTATTTGACAGGAATGGTAATGTTGTAATCGATAAGCGCGGAGCCAAATATAGTGTTGCGTTTACGGATGAAGAATGTGCAAAGATGAAAGATTGCGTTTTCACACATAATCACCCAAGAGGCTGGCAAGAACCAGAAAAGAGTTTGGGACGAATAGGTAACTCATTCAGTCCGGCTGATATGTATCTTGCAATAGCTCATAATGTATCAGAAATGAGAGCTGTAACACCTAATTATACATTCGCTATGAAACGTCCCGAAGAAGGATGGGGAATTACAATTAGTAAATTCGAAAAGCTAGTGAATCGGGAGAATAACAAACTAAGAGTAGAGTTTACTGCTAGAATCAATAATAATACACTATCCCCAACAATGGCTTCAGTGGTCCATTATCATATATTATGGAAACGGATATCTGAAAAAATGGGATGGAATTATACAAAAGCGAAAACTCGTTAATTGGATTCTTTTAGGAAGACGAACTCCCCTTTTTGGTCGCTTTCTCTTTTGTCATGTACCTGTGAACCATCAAGGTACTTAACAGGAATGCCATTAGGGTATGCCGGGCATTTTAATTTATCAAAATTAAAATGCTTGCATTGTGTACACTTAGATATATACACATTGTAATATTCGTGTCTATCTTCTATATAATCCATTTTATACTTTGACATAATTACAAATATATGCATTTGATTCTGAAATAAAATATATAAGCAGGAAAAATTTATTCCCCTTATATTTTAATAGAAAATCGTTATGACAATCATTGATGCTATTAAAAAGGGCTTGAAAGCCGCAGGTGTAAACGAAAAGTACGCTGTAAAGGTTCAGAAACTCTTCAAAATCGAAAAGGAGGAGGATATTGATACTTATATTGCCTTGTTCAAAGACAATATTCTTCCTGATCTTGAAAGCACATCCGCAATAGAAAAAGCAAAAAAGGATGCTATTGCCGAGTATGAAAAGAACAATGGTTTAAAGGATGGTAAACCTATCAAGTCGGCTAAAAAGACTAAGAAAACAGTAAAATCCGATGACGATGATGAAGAAGACGATGATGAAGACTTCGAAGATTTGCCCGCATCTGTAGTTAAGCTATTGAAAGCCCAACAGAAGCAAATCTCCGAGTTGACCGCATCGGTATCTTCTGTCGTATCAACAGTCACAACTTCCACGAAACAGGCATCAGCCAGAACACTATTTGCAGATGCAAAACTGCCTGAAAAGTGGTTTAACCGTATTGATGTCAATTCTGAAACTTCTGTTGAAGATCAGATTAAAGAGTTGCAAGAAGAATACGCTGAAATCAGACAGTCAGTAATAGATGATGAGGTTGCCGGTGGTGATTACAAGCCTAATTCCTACAAGCCCAAAGAACGTTCAGAGAAAGAATGGCTGGAACTAATGGAGGACGAGGAAGGTGTTAATAACGGGACTGCCAGCCTTGGACTTGAAGAATAATAATTAATAATTAAAAGCTATGTTCAGAAAAAAGCAAAGTGAATTTCAGTATGCCCCCGGAATCGAAAAGATTATCGAGGACATTCAGGGCGGTGGAACTATTGCCCGTGCGGAACTGAAGGGAATCATTGATGAACTTCCTCCGCTTGTTATGGTGGGTAAGGACACTAACGGTCTTTATCATATTGTTAAGACTGGAAGAGTTACGGCTGTAGCTGCTGCCGATGCGGTAGCTATTCAGGTAGCAAAGAATCATGTGTTTAAAGTTGGGGAAGCGGTTACAATCGGCGGTGCTTTAACTGGAGCTTCCGATGTAATCTCCGCAATCGACAAGACCGCCCCGGCCTATGACACAATAACTCTTGCTGGTCCGATTGGGGCTGTGAAAGTAGATGATGTGTTAGTACTTGTAACTGCTAAAGCTGCTGCCAAAGCTGCAAAGTTCAAGTATACCCCGGAGGTTATCACCATGAACAAGGTTGATGTGACCGTAGCTAACCAGCAGTCAGGTCTCTTGGTGCGTGGTACTGTTAATGAAGCAGTAATGCCCTACCCTGTTGATGATGCTATTAAAGCGTTGCTTCATTTTATCCGTTTTATGTAATCCATTAATTCATAACTATATATGGAAAGAAGTTTAATTAAACAAGTGAACCGTAAGAATATGGGCGCCCGCCTTAACTCGCGTAAGGTTAAGCCGGTGTTTTTCCCTAATTTCTTCGGTGTAAAGCAGAAGAACTCTCTGAAATGGGAGACTCTTACAGGTGAGAAAGGTGCACCAGTTATCGCTGACGTTATTTCATTCGATTCTTCCGCACCTCAAAAGAAACGTGAAGTTATCGGTAAGATGTCAGGTGATATTCCTAAGACTGCTGTAAAACGCGGTATGAACGAAAGTGATTGGAATGAATACCAGCAACTTAGCAGGGATTGTGAAGGTGATTCGGATTTGAAATCTATTCTTGACCTTGCGTTCAAAGATCAGGATTTTGTATATAATGCTGTTCGCGGTCGTTTTGAATGGTGGTGTATGCAGTTGATGTCCAAAGGTGGATTCGTTCTCAATTCAAGCAATAACAATGGTATTGTTACCGAAGAATTTGTAGGCTGTGGTATGCCTAATGAAAACAAGAAAGTTGCTGCTGTGGATTGGTCTAAGTCTACAACGGCCGACGGCTTGCAGGATATTGAAGATACCGTAGTTGCCGCTTCTGCCGAAGGTGTTACTATCAAATATGTAGTGATGCGCAAAGATAGATTTGCTCTATTGAAGAAACAGAAGGCAGTTATCGAAAAGGTTAGGGGCTGGATTAATCAGAAAGAAAAGCTGACTATCTCCAAGAAAGTTATCAATGAGTATCTTGCTGCCCAAGAGAATACGGAAGGTGTTCAGATCGTTCTTGTAAGTCCATCCGTTCGTATTGAGAATGCCGCTCATCAACGTACTACAGTAAATCCATGGGAAGCTGCCAATATTTGTTTCTTGGAAGATTTGCAGTGTGGCGACGTTCAGCATGGACCTATTGCAGCAGAACACTCTGTCGAGTACAAGAAGAAAGCTTCCACGCTGAAAAAAGACTTTGTTTTTATCAGCAAGTGGTCTGAACTGGAACCGTTCAAAGAGTGGACTAAAGCGGAAGCTAACGCAATTCCAGTAATCAATGACCCTGATGCAATGTACATCATGAAAACTGATGGCCAGGCATGGACGGAAGGTGAAGATACTGAAAAAACAGACGAAGAGGGTTATTAATCATCTATTATGGCAACAATCAGAGAAACAATACTAGAATATCCCTCCATTGAGGATATGAAAGGCTTCTTGGATAAGGTAGTCTTCGTTAAGCGGGGTATCAACTCCGAAGCAGAATGTACTGCTGAAAGCATGAAGCAAGTCGGTCTTTGTGTCGCTGATACGTACGCCATGTTAGTAAACTCACAGGATTTCAGTGAGAATAAGCTTTCTATCACTCATCCCCGTTCTTTCTATGTCCAGACTGCAAAACAACTGTATATAGAAAACGGGGAGCCGGAGAAAGCCGGTAAACTCGGGAAACGAATCATTATCAAAGGAAAGGCTGGTAACAGATGGTAAAACGATATCCACATACAGCGATAGTCACTATCGACGTTAACGGAAAGACAGTAAACGGTGAATGGGTTCCGGGGAAACCGATTGAAATATCCGTTCCCGGACGTTATGATCCTGTAAGTGATGGTACTGTTGTCTATAAACGTAATTCGGCTGGTGATGAAGCGCAAGTGCATGGTTATTTCTATACCAAAATTCAGCCTCAATCAGGTAGTAAGTTTTTGCGTTTGAAAGTCGCTTCCAAAGGTATTGACGTACCGATTATCTGTTGGGAACCTTATCAATCACATTCAATTATTAACGTATGAGAAACGGCATGACTCCCCTATTCACCTTTGATGAAATGGAACGTTGGTTTGAACACTTTCAAAGCAAAGCGGAAGACAAGATGCTTGTTTTCCTGCAAGCTGGAGGTGAAAAGTTTATCGAAGTGGCTCGTCGGAGTGGTTCATATAAAGACCAGACAGGTAACCTTCGAAGCTCTATTGGATATATAATTGCGAAAAACGGAAAAGTGGTTGCAGAGAACTTTACCGAAAGTGAAAAAGGAACTGATAAGACAACCGGTAAGTATAAAGGGCGTAGGCTTGCAGAAGAAGTATCTCTGTCTCATTCCGGTGGTTACGTGTTGGTTGGTGTTGCAGGAATGGAATACGCGGCATCCGTAGAAGCTAAAGGGTATGAAGTAGTTTCAGGAGCTAATACGCAATGTGAGAAATATCTAAGAGATACATTGAAATCTGTTTTTAGAAAGATTTGATTATGGATGAATTCGACGCTGTAGATATAGTCTACGATGCTGTGATTACTGCAAAAACTAATGTTATGATTTACAAAGATGCATCGGAATCGGGTGTTACTAATGAACATATCGTTATCAATCACCTGCAATTGAATGAGCTCGACTTCATTAATAAAGTACCTGTTAACGTCAATATCTTTGTCCCCTTGAATGAAAACGGCATGCCCCGACGTCAGCGCATGAAGGAACTTAGGCGTAAGGTAAGGAAATCGCTTGATTCAATCAATAGCAATGACGGTACATGTAAAGAAGTGACAGTTCTCTGGAGTGTTCCAATGCCGGACTTCAAAGAGGGCTTTGCTTGTACAAATATTAGATTAGAAATTTTAATAGATCAATAATTATGACAGGAGAAGTAAGACCTATCGCTATGGGCGTAGGTAAAATTAAATTCGGAACAGTCGGTGACGGTGTTCCAGGAGCGGACCTCAAAGATTTTCCTCTTCCGACAAAAGGAAGTGTTGCATTTAACTTTGCAGATCCCAAGGAAGTGAAGATTGAAGTAGAAGGTAGTGAAGAACCCCTTTATGTTGAACTGGTGAAAGATACGACAGATTATGTTGAGTTCTCCATCCCTACTCCATCCAATGAAGTCCTTAAAGAACTGGCAGGCGGTGAAGTAGATACAACAGGAGGAAAAAATATCTGGAAAAAGCCTCTTAGTACTCCTTCTATCTCTAAAACGTTCCAGTGTGAAACATTACCTAAAGACGGTAAGAAGGTCGTTTATACCATCGTAAATGGCAAGATCGCCTCAAAGATTTCACAGGCTCCCGGATCAGAGCAAGCAGAGTTGTTGCTTGTTCGTGTATATATGCAAGCTGCTGTTACTGCAGACGGTAAGAGACAGACCGCTTTCATGCGCGAAGTAGTTACTATTGCCGGAGGCGGAGAAGCCCCAGCGAATGCTGCGAATGTCGAAGGCGGAGAAGCTGCTCCAAGTGCAGCTAAGAAATAACTAATTGGATTCCTGTATAGCTTAGTTGGTAAAAGCGCTACATTGGTTATGTAGATACCGGCGGTTCGAATCCGCCTGCAGGAGCAAACTTTTGAAGAATGGAGCCGAAAGTATTGAAAGTTAGTCGCGAATAACTGAATGTATTGCCTGGAAGTACAACGGGCTAGGCTCCTTGAGGAAATTATGAGTATAAAGAACTTATTTCAGCAAGAATCGGAATCCGTAACGGAGCAGCCTGTCAAGATTCCATTTGATTTTACTAACCGAGATTCTATTCCGAAAGGAAAGGATCCCGGTGATTGTATTGTAATAAAGCCTATCACTGTCCGGACATGGTTTAGAATTCGTCCACTTCTCCTTGAAATTGAAAAAGAAGATATTGATAAAATGATTGTTAAAGATGGTGAGCTGAATGCTGATTTTCCAGAATTGATGAATAAATATGGAGGACTACTTCTCGATGTCGTTTGCCTGGGCATTCATAACAAGCCAAGTGATCCGCCGGCATGGTTTAAAAACGCCCTCATTGACAATACGACATGGGAGGATATACGCATATTATTCAATGCAATCATATATCGCATAGGGTACCACCCTTTTTGTACCTCTATCACGATGCTTCGGAACGTGAGCCCGCTACGAGAGACGGAGATAATAGCCGCTCGGAAGAATCTGCAAAGCTGGAAGGATATAACCAAAGTAGATTCTTAGTTATTGCAAAGGAAGCTCTAGGATTAACGTTTAATCAAACGTTGGATAGTAGCTATGGATTAATAGAGATATTACTTCAGGAGTACTCATTTGTGATGAGACAGCGTAATAAGATGACTGACGAAGACGGAAATGTTGAAGGACGAGATTATGAGTGGGTAGAACTTCCGTCTTTTGATGACCCTAGTAAGACAGTCAGGATAAAGAAATATAACGATATTGCTGGAAAGGTCAAACGATAAGGTAATTTGCCATTGTGTTTATATATTAGGTTAACTGTTTTTTTATTAAATTGGTTTAGAGTATGTTTTCTAGTCCCTTGTATCTGTGAAGATATGGGGGATTATTTTTTAATCTCCTGAAGCTTCTGATTGAGAGATGCATTATCCCGCTGTAGATTCTCAATCAATCTTTTCTGATAAGCGAGCATCCCTTCAATTCTTCCTTCATCCTTGCCCTTCTTGTAAGCAGCATTGATTTCTTCTTCTGTGTAGTTCCTTTTATTCGCTACAGATACGTTCTCATTTTCCTTGGTCATGGCGCTAATGAATAGTAATTTATATATTATAGAAAAAGGCTATCTCTCCCCTATTCTTTCCGACCAAGGAACATAATCTATTGCAACGCATTAGGATTATGTAGCAAAGGGAATTGATAGCCTATATTGTGATATAGTAGGCGAATCAACTCCCTAATACGTTGAAATAAAAATCGTTCCTTGGTCTTAGAACACTGCAAAGATGCTTATTCTTCTCGAAATAGCCAAATTTTACCTCCTCTTTATATTTTAAGAATAAATGCTATATGGGTATTCAGAATAAAGATGGTGCGTTATATTTCGCTACAGGTATAGATAATTCAGGGCTATATTCCGGGCGTCAAGAAGCGATGGGAATCATAAAGGCAATGGCCGGTGAAATTACCGCTTTTGATGTATTCGGAGGGATTGGCATTAGTGCGGGGATCGCTTTTACTCAAGCAGCCAAAGAAGCATATAACTTCGAAAAGCAGTTCCAGCAAAGCATGAAAGAAGTTGCAACACTTTCAAGCGGAATAAAAGGCAGTCTTACCGATTTCATGAATAGTGCTATCGATATGACTAGAGAGGTTCCAGTTGGAGCCGTAGAATCAGCTAAAGCACTATATCAGATTGTATCTGCAGGACATGATGGAGCGGATGCTATGAATATTCTAAAAGTATCTGCTAAGGCTGCTATCGGTGGCGTTACAGAAACGGCTACTTCGGCAGATGCTATCACTACAATTCTTAATGCGTATAAAAAAGGAGCTTCCGAAGCAGAATCTGTTTCTGATATGTTATTTACCACAGCCAAGTTTGGTAAGACTACAATGGGAGAACTTGGAAAGAGTATTGCTCAAGCTGCTCCTATTGCCTCGTCCTTTGGCATTGATATCGAAGACGTGCTAGCAGCTGTCGTATCAATAACTAAACAAGGAGTTCCAACAGCCGAAGCTATGACTAAAATACGTGCGGCAATTATGGGAACGGCTAACCATTTAGGTGATGCAGCCTTTTCCGGACGTTCTTTCCAAGAAGCATTACAGCTCATCTATAACGAAGCAAATGGAAGTACCACAAAAATGAAAGAGTTATTAGGTACTGACGAAGCTTTACAAGCCGCCCTAATGATAACCGGACAGAATGCAGTAGGTGCTGCGTCCGATCTGGATCAAATGAAAAATGCAACAGGTGCAGCAGAAGCTGCTTTCAAAGAAATGTCTTCATCAACCGAGAATCAAATGAAGCTTCTTAGTAATAATATAACAGCAGCCCTTCGCCCGTTAGGACAGGAAATTTTGAAAGAGATATCCAGTGCGGCACAATCAATGAATGAAGCCTTTGCCGATGGAAGCGCTCAAGAAGCATTAAAAAATATAGGAGCTTTGATCGTTGTCGTTACGACGGCTCTTGCTGGATATAAAGGAAGTATTCTGGCTATAAGTACTGCTAAACAAACTTATGTAACAGTGACAGCGCTTGTTAATAAACAGCGTGCTATTGAAGCCGCAGATTTAGTCCTAAAGAAAGGCTTGTACGCTATTGAGGCAACAATGATTGCAAAGAATACATCTTCTCGAATCTTATTGACAAAAGCTCTCAAAGCTCAAACTATTGCACAACTAAAAAATGCTGCTGCAATGTTAACTAATCCTTATGTATTAGCTGCAGCTGCTTTTGCTGGACTTGGATATGCCGTTTATAAGTGTGCTACCGCTGAAACTGAAGCAGAAAGGGTACAAAAGAGATATAATAAAGTTGTAGAGGAACAAACTCAACAATTGGACGAGTTGAAAAATAAAACAAATAGCCTAGTTTCTATTGTTCAGGATGAAAATTCAACACAATATGACAAAGTTAAAGCATATAAGCAACTTCAAGCTCTAATGCCAACCGTCTTCTCCAATATGGATATTGAGACATTGAAACTTATGGATCATCTCTCTTTGAATAAACAAATTAATAATGAAATAAATAGAAGAGAAAGAATTGGGGCAAAGACCAATCTTGTATTAGCCCAAAATAAACTTAATTCCATAAATTCACGTCTTGACAAAACAAGCAAAGAACAGGCTGAATCTCCTAGTGGACAAAAGGCCGCCGTTATTCAAAAAATTCAAGAGGAAAAGAGAATAGCAGAAGAAGAACTAAAAATTGCCCAAAAACGTGTTGATGAAATTCTTAGTATTCAAAAAGAAGCAGAAGAGAAATCAAAGCCTAAAGAGTTAAAAATAATCTCCCTTCAAAGTAATATCGATACATTAAAAGCTGAAATTTCGGAGCTTCAATCACTCGTAGATAAAGAACAAGAAGAAAATA
>ENA-OQHL01001066-OQHL01001066.1-human-gut-metagenome-genome-assembly--contig:-NODE-1066-length-15506-cov-3.091293_pt1 | contig 15506 bp, 20 predicted proteins | sample MGYA00242565_ERZ504723 | MGnify/ENA primary metagenome ERZ504723 (study PRJEB26092, sample SAMD00036211) | human gut metagenome | host: Homo sapiens | study: EMG produced TPA metagenomics assembly of... | reverse complement strand
CTATGAGTGAAGTCATGGTAATTACTTCTGGGAAAAGGCGGGGGTCGGCAAAACCACCACCACCGCAAACATCGGGACAGGCCTGGCACTTTTAGGCTACAGCGTTGTGCTGATCGACACAGACATCGGCCTGCGCAATCTTGATGTTGTGATGGGACTGGAAAACCGCATCATCTACAATCTCGTAGATGTGGTGGAAGGCAACTGCCGCATGAAGCAGGCCCTGATAAGAGACAAAAGATACCCGAACCTTTATTTGCTGCCATCTGCCCAGACCCGGGACAAGTCCTCTGTGAACCCCGGTCAGATGAAAAAGCTGGTAGATGATCTGCGGGAAGAGTTCGATTATATACTACTTGACTGTCCTGCAGGAATTGAGCAGGGCTTCCAGAATGCCATTGCCGGTGCGGACCGGGCCATTGTAGTTACTACTCCGGAGGTATCCGCTATCCGGGATGCCGACCGTATCATCGGTCTTCTGGAGGCGGCACGCATGGAAGACATCCGTCTGATCGTGAACCGGATCCGTATGGATATGGTGCGGCGGGGAGATATGATGTCGGTAGATGACGTGGCAGATATTCTGGCAGTCCCGGTCATTGGCGCAGTTCCCGATGACGAAGACATCGTCATATCCGCCAACCAGGGGGAACCGCTGGCAGATACAAACTCTCTGGCGGGGGAGGCTTATTTCAACATCTGCAGGAGAATTTCCGGGGAATCTGTTCCGCTTATGGATTTGGATCCCCATAAAGGAATTCTGGTCCGCATTTCCGGCTTTTTGAAGAGGGCATAGGAGGTGGAGCGGATGAGAATGCCTGGAAGATCCGCAAAGAATAATTCCGGTGAGATTGCCCGGACCAGACTGAAACTTCTTCTGGTTTCGGACCAGTCGGGAGTAAATCCCGGAATCATCGGAATGATCCGCGATGATCTGGTGCGTGTCCTGTCAAGGTATGCCCAGATCGATGCCGGAGCCATGGAACTTCGGCTGATCCGTCCAGATGAGGGCGGTCAGCAGGCCTTTCTGATCACAGCGGCCTTTCCGGTCCGGCAAATTACGTTAACGAGGAATGAAGAATGTTCTTAGACTATAACTTCAGAAATTACAATTACCGTTTATTCCTTTATGTGCTGCTGCTGAATATTACGGGCGTTCTTATTATCCGGAGCGCCTCCAATCAGGATGCGTCCATGGTCATGAAACAGATCGTGGGCATTCTGGTTGGCCTTACGGCAGTCGTTATCTTATCCCTTGTAGATTACCACAGAGTGGTTTCTTTTGCGCCGGTTATTTATGGTGCCAGCCTGGCTTTTCTTCTGGCTGTGCTGGTATTCGGCGTAAGCAGAGGCGTGGCAAGGCGCTGGCTGGTACTTCCGGTCATCGGACAGATCCAGCCATCCGAGTTTGTAAAGATCGGCCTGATTGTCTTCTTTGCCTGGTATTTTTCCAGATACCAGGAGCGAGTAAACCAGTTTAAGATCCTGTTTTTCGCGGGACTTTTATTTCTGGCTGCGTTCGGCCTGATCTTTTTACAGCCAAACCTGTCCACCAGTCTGGTGACCATGGTAATCTTTCTCTGCATGCTGTTTGCGGCAGGTTTGAGTTACCGATGGATCCTGGGAGCTCTGGCAGTGGTGGTTCCCTGTGGAGCACTGTTTATCTATCTGCTCCAGTACAACATGGTACCGTTCCTGAAAGACTATCAGGTGCGCCGTATCATGGCATTCATTGATCCCGCAAACTATGCGGAAGCCAATCTTCAGCAGAATAACTCCATCATGGCAATCGGCTCCGGCATGCTGCAGGGAAAAGGACTCAATAACAATACTCTGGCATCTGTAAAAAACGGAAACTTCCTGTCCGAGGAACAGACAGACTTTATCTTTGCTGTCATCGGAGAAGAGTTAGGGTTTATCGGATGCATAGCCGTGATCTTTCTGATTGCGCTGACAGTCTATGAGTGTCTCATCATAGCGGCCAGGGCAAAAGATCTGATGGGAAGCCTGCTCTGCGTGGGGCTTGCGTCCCTTCTGGCATTTCAGAGTTTTGCTAATATAGCTGTAGCTACAGGCATCCTGCCAAATACAGGACTTCCGCTTCCATTTATCAGCTATGGAGTAAGTTCACTCCTGAGCGTTTACCTGGGAGTCGGTGTGGTGATGAATGTAGGACTTCAGAGAAAAGTAAGCAACTAATAAAGGAGGGTTCTGTTATGAACATCGGTTTAATCGCACATGATTCCAAAAAGAAGCTGATGCAGAATTTCTGCATTGCATACAGAGGAATTTTAAATAAACATGAGCTGTATGCAACCGGCACTACCGGACGCCTCATTGAAGAGGTGACTAACTTAAACGTACACAAATATCTGGCCGGCCATCTGGGCGGACAGCAGCAGCTGGCATCCCAGATTGAACACAATGACATGGATATGGTCATTTATCTGCGTGATCCGCTTCATCCGAAAAAGCACGAGCCGGACGTAAACGACGTTGTCCGTCTGTGTGATATTTACAATATTCCGTTTGCGACAAACCTGGCTACCGCGGAGCTTCTGATCAAGGCTCTGGACCGCGGCGATCTGGAATGGCGCGAAGCGTATCGTTAGAGGTGCGCGCCTTGAGAAAGATAAGAACAATCACGACAGTCTGTCTGCTAACCGGCCTGGCGCTTTCCGGCTGCGGCAGACAGTCGCAGATTACCTATGAAAGCACTCGCTTGGAAGCCATGGCAGAAGATCTGCAGGAAAATGCCCAGGCAGATTCCTTTGCGAAGGAGCTGTGCGTGGTGACCGGAACAGAAGGAGAGGCGGACGCGTTTGTGACGGCAGAAGCGGCGGCCGTTTTTGGGGTGGACACAAAAGAGGTGATTTTCCAGAAAAATCCTTTTGAGCGCCTTTATCCGGCCAGCATTACCAAGATCATGACGGCCCTCATCGTAATCCGGGATGGTAACTTAAGTGATATGGTAACGGTAGGACCAGAAACGGTCATCACGGAGACGGGTGCATCCCTGGCACATATCAACCCGGGAGATACCCTGACCATGGAACAGCTTCTGTATGGCCTTATGCTTCCTTCCGGAAACGATGCCGGAGCGGCAATTGCGGTTCATATGGCTGGAAGCACCGATGCCTTTGCGGAAAAGATGAACGAGACGGCCCATGCGCTTGGCGCAACCGATACGCATTTTGTCAATCCCCATGGGCTAAGCAATGAAGATCATTATACCACAGCATACGATCTGTATCTGATTTTTAATGAGGCCATGAAGTACCCGGAATTTCAGAAAATTATTGGTACTGTATCCTATCGGGCTGAGTATACAGATGGCACCGGACAGACAAAAATACAGGAATGGAAAAACAGCAACCAGTATTTAAATGGCAAGTCAAAGGCACCGGATGGCATCACCATTCTGGGAGGAAAGACTGGCACCACAAGAGCGGCGGGTTCCTGCCTGATTCTGGGAAGTCAGGATGAAAGCGGCAATGATTATATCTCAGTAGTCCTGAAAGCTGAGAGCAGAGATGTCCTCTACGATAATATGACAAAGATTATTGGTAAAATTGTCAATTAGTGATTGCACATTCCATGTATTTGTACTATAATTACTTTAATAATAAAAGAATTTTTATACAGATTCAATAAACCCAAGGAGGACACGACTATGGTTCAGATCATTGCAGGCAGAAAAGGCAAAGGAAAAACAAAACATCTGTTGGATATGGCAAACAACGGTATCAAGGCAGCTACCGGATCTATCGTTTATCTTGATAAGAGTTCCAAACATATGTATGAACTCAACAACCGGATTCGCCTGATCAACGTAAACGAGTACCCGGTTGCAACCAGCCAGGGATTCATCGGTTTCATCTGCGGTATCATTTCCCAGGATCACGATATCGAGACTATGTTTTTAGACAGCTTTTTGAAGCTTGCAGGTTTAGAGGGAGAAGACATCAGCGAGACCATTACTACCTTAGAGGGTATCAGCGAGAAGTACAATGTAAACTTCGTATTAAGCATTTCCATGGATGCAGCAGAAATGCCGGAGAACGCACAGAAAGATGTAGTGGTTTCTCTGTAATACATAATTCGTATTCTTTACAGCCGGGGCGGCAGGTTCTCCCCGGCTGTTTGTGTGACGGTAACTGTGTGGGCTTTCGCCGGGCACATAATTCCGTGCGCAACAGATACCAGATACTGCCGGGAGGAACAGGGCATTGGCAAAAAAGAAAAAATCAAAGATTATAAGATATCGCCATCCGCTCAATATAAACGTAGGAATGATCATCTTCGCGATCATCTTCGTATATTTGGTTTTCAGCGTTTATACTTACATGAAAAAAGAAAAGGTTCAGTTTTATGAGATTGTGGAGGGTAACATTGTAAACGACCGCCAGTACACTGGCATTATCCTGCGGGATGAGCGGGTGGAGAGCACGGACCGGGCCGGATATATCAACTATTATATCCGGGAAGGAAAACGCGCGGCCATTGGAACCCGGATCTATTCCATAGATGAGACCGGAAACATGGCGGAGCTGATGCAGGAAAATCCGGATGCGAATGTGGGACTGACAGACGCAAACTTAAGTGATGTCAAGCGTCAGCTTTCTTCCTTTTCCATGAGTTACAGCGATCAGAAATTTGAAAATACCTATGATCTGCAGTATTCCCTGGAGGCGACGGTTCTGGAGTATGCGAATTTTAATGCGCTGGGTAATCTGGACAGTATCATGCAGCAGGCAGGCGCTTCTTTTGTGCAGGTGACAGCCCCGGTGTCCGGAGTAGTGTCCTATGCGGTGGACGGGTTTGAAAATCTGACCGCTGATGAGATTACGGAGAGTACCTTTGACCGTTCCGGTTATTCCAAGGCAATTACCAAGGCCGGGCAGCTCATAGAACAGTCGGCACCGGTTTATAAGCTGATCACCTCCGACAACTGGAGTATCGTATTTCCGCTCACGGAGAATGAGGCTGAGGAATACAAAGATCAGACACAGCTTCATGTGACATTCTCCGTCAATGATCTGGATGCCACAGGAGATTTCTCCATCATTAGCGGTGGAGACGGAGGCTCTTACGGAAAACTGGATTTTAGCCAGTATATGGTACAGTTTGCTTCAGACCGCTATGTAACCTTTGAGATAGACACAGAAAAGGCAGATGGACTGAAAATTCCGGTTACCGCAGTGACGGAAAAAGAATTTTATCTGATTCCGCTGGAATATATGGTACAGGGCGGCGACAGCAGTAATACCGGCTTCATGAAGGAAGTATATTCGGAGAGCGGCACTGCGGCAGAGTTTGTACCGGTCACCATTTATTATGCGAATGATGAGTACTATTATATAGAAAAGAATGATGACGCTCCGCTGCAATCCGGAGATTATGTGGTGAAACCGGATTCCCAGGACCGCTATCAGATTGGACAGAGCGCATCCCTGCAGGGCGTTTACAATATTAACAAAGGGTATGCCGTATTTAAGCAGATCGAGATTATCAAGTCCAATGATGAATATTATTCCATCAAAAAGGGCACCAACTACGGACTTTCCGTATACGATCACATTGTGTTGGATGCAGACACCGTATATGAGGGTCAGCTGATCTACCAGTAAACCGGTCCGGTCAGACAGGGTGCCGGCACTATCAGACATTAGGGAGGCAGGATGATGAATACCATAAAAGATCATTTAAATGAAGTGAGAGAGAATATCCGGAAAGCCTGTGAGAAGTCCGGCCGTTCTCCAAAGGAGGTTACGCTTATCGCAGTCAGCAAGACCAAACCGCTGTTCATGCTGGAGGAGGCCTATGAGGCAGGGGCACGTGATTTTGGTGAAAATAAAGTTCAGGAGATCCTGGAAAAGTGCCCGCGGATGCCGGAGGATGCAAGGTTCCATATGATCGGACATCTGCAGCGAAATAAAGTAAAACAGGTTCTGCCCCATGCGGTGCTGATTCATTCCGTGGATTCCCTGCGCCTGGCAGAGCAGATCGATCAGGAAGCGGAAAAGCTTGGAATCACGGCAAAGATCCTTCTGGAAGTCAATGTGGCAAAAGAAGAGAGCAAGTTTGGCATGATGCCGGAAGAGGTACCGGAAATGGTAGAGCAAATTTCGCTGCTTCCGCATCTTCAGATTGAAGGACTCATGACCATTGCTCCTTTCGTAGATGATCCGGAAAAAATCGTCCAGGTTTTTCAAAAATTATATCAATTATCTGTTGACATCAAAAAGAAAAACATCGATAATGTTAACATGAGTGTCCTGTCCATGGGTATGACCGGAGATTATCAGGTGGCCGTGGAAGAGGGCGCGACTATGATTAGAGTCGGCACCGGAATATTTGGTGCCAGATAAGGATTGGAGAGAATATAGGTTATGAGCATTTTGAGCAAACTGATGGATACCATGCGTTTTAGTCCGGATGAGGACGAAGACTACTTTGGTCCGGATGAAGATTATGAGGCAGAAAAGCCAGCCAAAAGAGGACGTTTCCCGGCACGTGAGGAGTCTGAGAACTACGATGACGGGGGCGAGGAAAAGCCAAGATTCTTCTCTCGTTCTTCTAAAGTTGTCCCGCTGAAGCGTAGCATGGAGGTTTCCATGGTAAAGCCTACTTCGATCGAGGACGCAAGAGAAATTTGCGATTATCTGCTGGCCGGTAAGGCAGTAGTTCTGAATATGGAGGGGATTCACACGGAGATTGCGCAGCGTATCATCGACTTTACTTCTGGTGCTACCTACTCCATGAACGGAAACCTCCAGAAGATTTCCAGCTACATCTTTATTGCCACACCGGAAACTGTGGAGCTCTCCGGTGATTTCCAGGAAATGCTCGGGAATGGCGCGCTGGATGTATCCGGACTGAACATCCGCTTATAAAGTACAGATCAGAATAGGTTATATACCTTTTGCGAAGAAGGAACAGGGGTACAGACAATTTTCCGACGGACTGGAAGGAAAGTTGTCTGTATTTCTTTTATCCAGATTTTAAAATACAAAAAAGGAGTAGAGACATCATGAGTGATCGCATGACAGTACATCGGGATGGAAAACCCATTTATGATATTGTAATGGAAGAAAATTATGACAGACTGGGACAGGAAGTGGCTTCTCTTTCCGTGCGGGAGCGGAGACTTTGTGTGGTGACGGACAGCACAGTTGCAGAGCTTTACAGTGATATAGTGATCCGTCAGCTGGAGCCGCTCTGCAAAGAGGTGAATCTTTTTGTGTTCCCGGCGGGAGAAGAAAATAAAAACCTGGACACCGTCCGGAATTTGTACGAATTCCTGATTCAGAACCATTATGACCGGAATGATATGCTGGTTGCTCTGGGTGGCGGTGTGGTCGGAGATCTCTGTGGATTTACCGCGGCAACCTACCTGCGCGGCATTCGTTTTATTCAGGTACCTACCACTCTGCTTTCCCAGGTGGATTCCAGCATTGGCGGTAAGACCGGCGTAGATTTTGATGCCTATAAGAACATGGTTGGCGCTTTCCATATGCCGCAGCTGGTTTACACGGCTGCCACCAGTTTGCTGACTCTGACAGAGGAACAGTTTGCCTGTGGTATGGGCGAAGTGATCAAGCATGGCCTGATCATGGACGCGGACTATTATGAATGGCTGCAGGCTCATCGGAAGGAGATTCTTGCGCGGGACCTTTCTGCCTGTGAACAGATGATTCTGATCAGCTGCCGCGTCAAGCGGGATGTGGTAGAACAGGATCCAACCGAACAGGGAATCCGCGGTATCTTAAACTTTGGACATACGATTGGACATGCGATTGAAAGTTATTATCACTTAAGTGAATATCTACATGGAGAATGTGTTGCGTTTGGCATGTTGTATTTTATCGAAAAGGAAGATATTAAAAAACGTGTTCTTGCGATTTATGATAAACTGGGCATCAAGGCATCTGCGCCTTATGATCCTGATACAGTATATGGCTTATTATGCAATGATAAAAAAGCAGCACATGGAAGTGTCAGTATCGTCAAGGTGAAAGAAATTGGCAAGGCAGAAATTCAGGATATGAAGCTTGAAGAAGTCAGAGTATTATTGAAAGGATAAGATTATGAAAAACAGTTTTGGAAATCATTTAAATGTTTCATTGTTTGGGGAAAGTCATGGTGAAGAAATTGGTGTTGTGATTGATGGATTAGCACCCGGTATTCATCTGGATATGGACTTTATCAACGCAATGATGGATAAGCGTAAAGCAAAAGGAAGAATCAGTACACAACGTAAAGAAGGCGATGAAATTCATATCGTCAGTGGTTATTTTAATGGATATACCACAGGGACACCCCTTACCATATTGATTCATAATACCAATACAAGAAGTGGTGATTATGAAAAGACAAAAAACCGTTTACGCCCTTCTCACGCAGATTATACCGCAGAAGCAAAATATCTTGGCTATCAGGATTATCGTGGCGGTGGACATTTCAGCGGTCGTTTAACTGCACCTATCGTTGCGGCTGGAGCGATTGCCATGCAAGTATTGAATGAAAAGAAAGGCATTTTGATTGGTTCTCATATTGCGGAATGTCATGGTATCAAAGATACCTTATTCTCAAGTGATGAATCCACACTTAAAAGTGAAATTGAAAAAATGAATGCCAGTGATTTTGCGGTACTGGATAAAGATATCGCAGAACAAATGCATCGCCATATTGAAGAAGCCGCAAATATAGGCGATAGCGTTGGTGGTATTCTGGAAAGTGTCATTTTGCATATGCCAGTGGGTGTAGGCGAACCATTCTTTGATTCTATAGAAAGCAGATTAAGTCATTTATTATTTAGTGTACCTGCTGTAAAAGGTGTGGAATTTGGTTTAGGCTTTGATTTTGCGAATCATTATGGCAGTGAAGTCAATGATGCGATTATTTATGATCAAAAGGAACACAGAGTAAAAACCGCTACCAATCATAATGGAGGCATCAATGGTGGCATCAGTAATGGTATGCCGATTCGTATTCGCACAGTAATTAAACCAACCCCTTCCATATATAAGGAACAGGATACGATAGATAAAGAAACACATGAAGCCGTAAAGCTTCAGATTGAAGGAAGACATGATCCAGCGATTATTCATCGCGCGAGAATCGTGGTAGATGCTGTATTAGCACTTGGTATTTTAGATTTATTGATGGAACGTGACGCAACACTTTCCATGTTTAACAGAACGTAGGAGGAAATTGATTATGATTATTACAATGAAGAAAGATGCGACAAAACAAGATATTGAAAATGTCATGCGACAGTTGAAAAACAAAGGACTACAGATTCATGAAAGTATCGGGGAAAACTACAATGTCTTTGGGGTAGTTGGGGATACTTCTCAAATCGACCCAAAACGTATTGAGGCAAATCCTCATGTGGAAAGCGTTGTACGTGTATCCAGTCCTTATAAGAAAGCGAGCCGTATGTTTCATCCAGAAGATACCATCATTAACGTAAATGGTATTAAAATCGGTGGAAAAGAAAAAATCGTTGTCATTGGCGGACCATGTTCTGTGGAAGGAAAAGACATGATTTGTCATTTGGCACAGGAAGTAAAAAACAGTGGCGGTGTCATGCTAAGAGGTGGCGCATATAAGCCAAGAACTAGTCCATACGCTTTCCAGGGTATGGGTACAGAAGGTATTCTGGCAATGGTGGAAGCTCGTAAAAAAACCGGCTTGCCAATTGTCACAGAATTAATGAGTGCAGATAAACTGGATGAATTTATCGAATATGTGGATGTTATCCAGATTGGCGCAAGAAATATGCAAAACTTTGATCTGTTGAAGGCTGTTGGAAAAACCAACAAACCAGTTCTTTTAAAACGAGGACTTGCCAATACAATTGAAGAATGGATCATGAGTGCAGAATATATTATGTCAGAAGGCAACGAAAATGTTATGCTGTGTGAACGTGGTATCCGTACATTTGAACCATATACAAGAAACACTTTAGATTTAAGCGTTGTGCCAATTATCAAAAAGAAAACACACCTTCCTATCATTATTGATCCAAGTCATGCGACTGGAGATTGGGAACTTGTGGAAAGTGCATCTTTAGCAGCAATTGCCGCAGGTGCGGATGGATTGATCATTGAAGTACATGACTGTCCAGAATGCGCTTGGAGTGATGGTGCACAATCATTAAAACCGCAGCGTTTTGCGGAAGTCATTCGTAAAGGTAAAAAGATCGCCGAGGTTATCGGGAGGGATATGTAATGCAGGCAACGATTACCCCTTCCAAGGTATCCGGTGCTATCTGTATACCCCCAAGTAAAAGCATGGCACATCGTGCTATCATCTGTGCATCCTTAGCAAAAGGCCGCAGTATCATTGAACATGTGGAATATTCAAAAGATATTTTAGCAACGATGGATGGTATGCGAAAACTAGGTGCAATAATCACACAGGAGCATGATCGTTTGATTATCGATGGGATACAAGACTTTCATTGTGAAAGTGATGAAGTATTCTGTAATGAATCCGGTTCTACCTTACGATTTTTTATCCCAATTTTCTCATTATGTCATCAAACCTTAACCTTTACCGGTGCTGGTCGTTTACTACAGCGCCCGCAAAAGGTATATGAAGATATCTTCCATGAACAGGGATTATACTTTTCTCAAAACGACAAAGGAATTACCATCAAAGAATCATTAAAACCCGGTGAATATCATATCAAAGGAGATATCTCCTCCCAGTTTATCAGTGGCCTGTTATTCACATTGCCCCTGTTGTCCAAGGATAGTATCCTGCATATCGAACCACCCTTTGAATCCAGATCCTATGTAGATCTAACATTGGAAATGCTGGAATTGTTTGGTGTTCATGTATCCTACAAGGATGATCATACTTTATGGATACCAGGCAATCAAAGCTATCAGCCACACGATTACCGTATTGAAGGGGACTTTTCACAACTGGCTTTCTTTGCGGTATTGGCTGCGATATCATCTGATTTAGATGTTACAGGTATCCGTCACAGTTCTGCACAGGGAGATAAAGCTATTATCTCCATTCTAAAAGATTTTGGCGCAAAAATAGAAGAAATTGAAGATGGCTATCATATATCTAAAAGTTCATTACACGGCTGTGTGATTGATCTAGCGAATTGTCCTGATTTAGGACCAATTCTATGCGTCCTTGCCATGTATGCACAAGGAGAAACCATCATACAAAATGCACAGCGTTTACGTATTAAAGAAAGTGATCGTATCGCTGCCATGGAAGAAGAATTAAGAAAGTTTGGCGTGGATATCCATTCCAACGAAGATACCATCTTTATCAAAGAATGTACCCACCCTATCTGTAAAGAAACCTTATCAGGACACAACGATCATCGTATCGTTATGGCATTAAGTGTCGCATTATTATGTAGTGAACAATCTGGAACCATAGAAGGTGCACAGGCAATATCTAAAAGTTATCCTACCTTCTTTGAAGATGTTACACGCATTCATGGAAAGGTGGAATGTGCATGATCACAAAAGATACACGCTTTCTTATCATCGGTTTGGGAGCTGATTGGTGGAAGCTATGCCATGGGATTAAAAAAGAACGGCTATCATGTGGAAGCCATTGAAATCAATCAATTAAGCATTGATTATGCTTTAAAAAATGGCATCATAGACAAGGGTTCTACTTTCGATTTAGATATGATATCCCAGGCAGATGTCATTATCGTTTCCCTGTATCCAAACATGAGTGTTGATTGGATTGCGACTTATCAAAAATACTTTAAGCCTGGTGCTTTAATTTCCGATGTTGCCAGTGTAAAAACCGGTGTAGTCAAACCAATACAGGATATCATCCGTGATGATGTAGAATTTTTAAGCTCCCATCCAATGGCTGGAAAAGAAGTCAGTGGTGTGAAATTTGCGGATGATACCATCTTTCATTCCGCTAACTTTATTATTCTGCCTACAGAAAAAAATACAAAAGAAGCAATCGATTCCCTGCGCCAGATGGCTCAGATTTTAGGTTTCCATAATATCAGTGAATTAAGTGTGGAAGATCATGATGCCATGATTGGTTTTGTATCGCATTTAACACACGCCATTGCGGTTTCTTTGATGAATACCAATGACAATACGCACCTGGTGGAATACACCGGTGACTCTTTCCGTGATCTGACGCGCATAGCGAAGATCAATGAGAATCTTTGGAGTGAGGTTTTCTTCCTGAATAAAGATAATCTGATTAAAGAAATTGATGACTTTACCGCAGAAGTAGAAAACCTGAAATCAAAACTTATCCATAATGATGTAGAAGGATTAAAAGAATTATTTATCCAATCCACTGCAAGACGAAAATTATTTGATAAATAGGAATCATCGTTGTATGATTTCTTTTTTTATGGCAGGTTGTACCTTCCTTTGGGTATTTGATGTTTACAGGGATTGTATCACTTGTGGAATTTTATATAATGTTGATAAGGAGGTTTCTATATGAAAATACGCATTGAACAGGATGCAGCTTACAAAGAAGAAGAAATCATCATCCATTGTGCGATGATACATCCCCGCTTACAAAAGCTCATCCATATGATGGAACAATATGCCATCTCTTTTGAAGTATATGATCACAATAAAACTTCATTTATTCCTATTGATGAAATATATTACTTGGAATCTGTGGACGGTAAAACCATCGTTTATACAAGTCATCACTTTTATGAAATGAAGCAATCCCTTCAACAATTAGAAGAACGTTTAAAGAATACGACATTTTGTCGTATCAGCAAACATACGATTGTGAACATTTTATGGATTGATGCATTAGAACCATATGCCAATCACCGCTTGTTGCTGCACATGGAAAACAACGACAAGCTCATAGTGAATCGCATGTATTTGGAAACATTAAAGGCTGCCATTAGCCAGTAAGGAGGAATACTCTATGTATCGTTTTTTTCACAAATATCTACCCTATGGATGTATCTGTAGTGTTCTATGTATGATTGTGGAAAGCATCAATGCCATCCGTTTTTCCACAACCATAGAAGGTACTGTTATTTTATCAGATATCGCCATGATTATGATCTTGACCATCGCATGTTATGTTATTGATTTCTATGATTTTAAAAGTTATCGTAGTTATTTTTTCACTCGATACGTGATATTATTTATCATCTTTATGATTGCGTATCAACTCTTTTCACAATTCCTTTCAGCTTTCATGGAGTTTTTAATTTATGGTTGATATACACAGTGAATATTCTTTTGATACAAGCTTATGTAAATCATACCGTTGTGAAAGAAACTGCCCAGATGAATGCCTTGTTACAAAAGAAAAAAGCAGAAAAAAAATTAAAAAGGCTTTACAGCAAAACATTGTTACGTTATAATATCATTGTAACAAAACATTGTTCTATTGAAAGGAGGTATAACTTATGTTCCTACATCACACAAAAAAGAAAAGGATTTTACTATCATGCCGAAGAATTACGTTATGAAGAAAAAATGCAGTTCATGAAAAGCGCAGCATTTCAAAATAGTGCTCTCTTAGAAATCAAAATGAAATAATAACATTTTAATAACATTTTAATAACATTTCTAATCAAGCACCCCATCATTCCTGAATCATCTTATATTAATAAGACCATAAGAATGCTGCGTAAAAGAAAACATCAGACTTGTTTCTATTTCAATCTGATGTTTTTTTATATTTTAATATTTTTCAATGATACAATCATGATGTTTATGATTATCTGCTTCTGTAGAATAATTGATACCAACCAACAATATTTCATCAAAATTGCTTACTCGATCAACATATTTTTTCCTTTTGATCTGATCGATTGCTTCTTCTGCACTCTTATTATACTTAAGTTCTAAGATGATTGCTGGATATCCCTTTTTCTTTGGAGTGAAAAGATAATCTACAAATCCTTTGCCTGACTTATCTTCTCTTGTGACTTCATAATAATTTCTCGCATACAGATAACACAATGTAATCACACATGACAGACTATTTTCGTTATTATATTGCAAGAATGGTATTTCTCGATCATGTGCTTCCTCAATATATTGTGCTACTTTTTCTCCATCCATCGCAATTGTCGCATCTAATACATTTTTAGAATTATTGACGATATCTGCGATTCCACCCATACTCTTTCTATTTAACACTCTTTGAAATTTTTCCATCAATTCATGATTTGGTATTCTCAAGAAACCATCATGATATGACAAGAATCCAAAGACCACCATGGCAGATAATATTTCATCCCGACTATTTAAGTGCAACTGTTCTGCGCCATATCCTTCCAATTCCACTTCTACAGGAATCCCTGCCACCATTTTCACAATGTCCTCTCTTACTGCATCTACATTATGTTCTATATATTCAGCTATTTCATCCATTGGTCCTGTTTCTGTCCAGTAGTTAAGACAGACACCATCCGTTATCGCAGATGAAACAGATCGTGGATTAAATAAACTTGAACCATTTGATTTGTAATATCCATCATACCATTTTTTTAATGTTTCAAATGATGGCTTCGTGTATTTCTTAGTTAATTCAACTATTTCCTCTTCATCAAACCCAAAATAATCTTCATAAATCCTATCATTCATAAAATTATATTCTTTAAACATATTCAACTCAGATCCGCTAGAGTATTTTGCGATTGGTAACACTCCTGTCATATAAGCCAATTCTACGTAAGATTGATCTTTTAATAATCCTTTTAAAAATTCCAGGTAAGCCTTTTTATCTTTTTCTTGCATAAAGTCCTTATAAAAGATACTATCCCATTCATCCATAATAAAGATGAATTTTTCATTTGTCCTCTTTAATAAGCTTTTTATTGGTTCTCCATGAACTTTCTCTATGCCATATACTTCTTTCAAATCTTCCTAAATACAATATTTTATCCAACTGATATATTCTTCATAGGTTGTGCATGGATCAGGCAATGTACTAAAATCAATATAGACTACATGATGTTTATTGATATGTTCTTCATAGGTTGATGTTTGTGCTATTTTTAAATCTTTAAATAATTCATGTGTGTCATATCCTTGCGTATAGTATGCCCCAAGCATATTTGCATTCATCGTTTTCCCAAATCTTCTAGGACGCGTGATACAAAAATAACAATCTTCACTACCAATTACTTCATTAAATTTATTAATTAGCATGCTTTTATCAATATAGATTTTTTTCTTTAAAACTCGTTGGAATAATTCAACAGGAATATTAGTATCCAAATAATAATACATATCCATCACCTCATCTCTTTTTATATTATAGACTATTCTTTCTTCTTTTACTATGAAAAAAGCACTATCTATTGTTTTCATTAGACAATGCTTATCGTTCCTATTTATATTTTTCGATAATACAATCATGATGTTTATGTTTATCTGCATCTGTAGAATAATTGATACCAACAAACAGTATTTCATCAAAATCTTTCACTCGCTCTACATAGTTTTTCTTCTTGATTTGATCAATTGCTTCTTCTGCACATTTATTATATT
>ENA-OQHL01001064-OQHL01001064.1-human-gut-metagenome-genome-assembly--contig:-NODE-1064-length-15555-cov-5.220119_pt1 | contig 15555 bp, 12 predicted proteins | sample MGYA00242565_ERZ504723 | MGnify/ENA primary metagenome ERZ504723 (study PRJEB26092, sample SAMD00036211) | human gut metagenome | host: Homo sapiens | study: EMG produced TPA metagenomics assembly of... | reverse complement strand
CGTTGGTACTTCGACAAGCAAAGCCGGGTTTGCCCCCACCACAGTTCCGGACCCAAAAGCAACTTTAAGGCCTTTCAAAGAATTTCTTTCCTTCAATCTCAGTCCCCACAGAAGCTTCACCGCCATAAATATCCATATAATACCCCGTAGCTGGCTTCAGGATATAATCCGAAAAAGTCTCCTTCATATCCCCAATGGTAGTGACCTTTACGAAAGAATGCTTTCATATTAAATAATTTGCCGTCCCAGTCAAAACTAGCGCTGTAAATCTTAACGCGTTCCAGCGGTCCTAAATCTACAAACTCTCCTTTTCCATCCACTATATATCTAGAACGTACCCCTATTCTCATAAAATATCTCGTCTATCGGGTTTTCTGCCACATTTCCAAGAATATTCACTGTAACTTCCGCTTGTACATTTTCGGCCGGTTTGGAGGCTACACCTACATAGAAAGATTCCATATGGTCAAAGCCCTTTGAACTAGGAAAACTTGTATGGAGTTTTCGGTCTGGAACCCGGAGTAGTCGTATTCTTCCCACCTGTATAGAAAGTAGTTAAGTCACCTCTAAGTTCACTTAAACGTATCAACTTAGTCGTTTCACCCTGTAAGGCAGCTTTATCACTTCTGGCCAACAAGACAGAAGACATTACATTTATATCAGAAACCTGGCTTATTATCGAAGAAGTAGTGCTTCCTGAAGCATAGGGATTAATCTTGTGGACATCTCTTAATACATAATATGCGGCACGCGGATAAAGTTCGTATAATCCTCTGCTATCAGAAGCACCTTTGGCACATATACCAAACCACTCCTCATTCATGTTATTTTCACCATCCACATAGTCAAATACATATCCACCGTTACTCCATGAGGCATTGGTATCGTGTACACCCAAGTTTGTGGTCTGTCCGAACTTCCACCACCCGTCAGCAAATTGGAAAGTAAAACCTCCAAGAGAATTATTGTTGTTACCCAACCCTGCCGCATTCAAGTATATTTCAGTCCAGTTCTTCAACAGGATTTCCGCTTGTTCTTTTTGCGCTTCGCTTTGAGTAATAGCATTAAATGCGTCTGAGCCAAACTCGGTAAACAAGACCGGCTTTCCATATTCCGCTTTTACCCTGCTAAACAAATCACCGAAAGAATCACCGCGATAACAATTGATACCCAGGATATCCACATCCTTACATTCTTTGGATATTATATCAAGAAACAGAAGATCCCCATTACAAATGGCTATGGGAGCCGAAGCATTCATCTTCTTCATCTCAACCGTCGCTTCATTGAACAATTTATACAGATGAGTTGCCTGAATGGTGGATTTACGGTCTTCCACAGGAATGTCCTCTGTTTCCGCTCCTTGCCAGAACAGACCGTAGTTATTCTCATTTCCAAGTAGATAAAGGAGTATCCCCGGTGTATCATTATACTTTTCCACTAATTCCCTAGCCTCAGCCAAAAGCACCTTTTTGGCTCTCGGATCAGAATAGTCCGTATTAGCCACCCATGCGCCATCCAATGCCAATCCATATCGCCCAAAGGAACTATATATCATCGTATAAATGCCATATTTCTCATAGATGTATCTCACCCATCTAGACGGCACACCTGCATGTTGCCTGATAGCATTAACTCCCATATTCTTTAATAAAGACATATCCGTATCAAGGGCGGCCTTAATAATATCATCAGGTTTTGTCCATAGAGAATAGGAAAAATTGGTACCGATAGGGAAATAATCCCAGTTCATACCATTCACCATAAAAGCCTTGCCGTTGACAAGCAACTTACTGCCTGTCCGGTCATTAACAACAGAAATAGTTTCCTTTTGTGCCCAAAGAGAAGTAGACAAAAGGATTAACAAAGATAATACTACTACATTTTTCATGGTAAGTAAAATAACAAATTAGCACTCTGTGAAAAAAAGACATCAGAGACCAACATAAATGTGTGTCCCATAGTTACTTTAATCTTAGTTGTTCTGGTTTCATTAATCAATTCCCAAAAGTTAATACTGTATTAATTTTCTGAGGACAAAGGTAATATAGGATTATATATAATGTTTATGCAGGTAAACAATAGAAGTAAACAGTCCAATCTACATTATATTGATTATCAACCACATAAGTTTTCAATAGAGTAAACTGTTCCGGATATTAAATGATTGGATTATTTTCTTATTTCTGCATTTTCCCCAATGAACGTACCTTTTCAGCAAATTCTTCCTTAGGAATAATTCCCTTATTTCTAGTCCTTAAACGATTGTTGTAAACCGTTTGAGGCGAACAATGAAGAAATTCGGCAATCTTTACGCTATCATTAATTCCCAATCTGACGAGAGCATATATTCTCAGCTCTGTATTAAGAAGTTCTCCTTCCTTAAGGACAATTCTTTCCTCGGGACGCAAGAGAGTATTAAAATCTTCCACAAAATTGGGATACACATGAAGAAAAATAGCATCGAAGCTATGGTAAAACTCCTTCAATTCGCTCTGAACCATAGTGGTGCTGGAAGTCAAAGATATGATATCATCTATCTGACCAGCCTTGAGCTTCCTACTGATATTTTTTCTATATTCCTCAAGTTTAGTGATATAACTGGAACATATAGAAAATACATATCCTATATATTCTTCTTTTACATAATTAGACTCAAGCAGCTCATCATTGCTCACTTTTAGTTTTTCGTTAATCTCACTAAGCTCTCCGTTGACTTTGCCTAACATTCTCTGAGCTTCAGAAAGTTCGCTGACATGCAAATTAAGCAACCTGTTACTCTCATCTATTTTTTTGCGGGACTGAAATAATCTTCTGAACTGAAAATAGATGAACAACACGGATATGAGTAAAACAATAGACAATACACTCACGGTATAGAGTGACTTGCGCAGTTTGCTTTCCTGCATTTCATTCCTTTTACGGTAAGCCTGCTGGAGCTTGTCCATCACTGTGGATATGTTCATCACACGCACCCTGTTAGGATATAGCAACGCGGCTTTAAGACAATAACTTATATAATCATAACCTCTGTCTATATCGTCCTGCAAATACAGGATATTGGAAAGCTCCTCCAATGAGGCTATGTCGCGGTTACAAATCTTGATATCGGCTATGGCCGAATTAATAAGATATTTTACATAATTAAATTCGTCGCCTTCATTACGAAACATAATGGCAAGCATATAAGCATTAATGGCATCAACCCGTGTGGACAGTGATGAGTTATCTACGATTTCCCTTAATTTTAATTTAATGCTGTCTCCTTCTGCAGAACGGGGATACTCTCTATGCAATGACGCGCAAAAACTATAGTACGAAGGATGATTCGGAGCTATATGATTTTTAGCCTCATACCTTAATTCCGTCTCGAGATTACAATAAGAATTTATCAGTTCCATACGTCCTCCGATGAACTGCACCAGATGTGAGTATAGATAGATTCTTGTATCATAGTACTGATACATTATTTCTTCACTCAACGAAGATACATCGACATTTAATAATTCCTTTTCAGCCTCATTCAGCAGGCCTTGAGCCGTAAGAAGAAAAATCTTATTCAGTATCCACTCTTGTTTTTTGTCTTTCCTGTCCAATTGGCCGGCTATATCTATATTATCATTTACGTAAACCATAGCCGAGTCTGCGTTATAGACATAATATTCATCATACAACATTTTGTTAAGCCATAGCTTCTCTTCCAATTTCAGAGGCAAAGAGTGTTTCTTACGCAATTCTCCTATCTTTTTTTTCTTTCTCTAAAAATATATTTCTCACTGTTTGCCAATACAGAATCCAGCCGGACAAGCAATAGTTCCATTTCTTTGTTCCCGGAATAAGTATTTCCAGAAACAACAAGCAGCAATATCAACAATAATATATTTTTCATAATAAAGGAAATCGTTACATTAAATACTCCTTAATCTTTCAAATATCACTCCCGAAACTTGAGACTATCATTAATAAAAGTTAGTGCATAACAAAAAGGACTATTCCCAAGGCTCACTACAAAAATAGTGATTTATTGAAATAATAGAAAACCTTCCGGACAAAAAGTCCGAATAAGGTTTATAACTCGGATGATATCGGCTAACATGTATAGAAGATTCAGCCCAATAAAATGCCATCTCTTAATAAAACCTAACAACAGAATCGTTTTCCGGGCAAAATGACTATCTTGCATAAAAACGAAATACAACAGCAACTATGAAATTGAAAACTACGATTCCCAACCCCTTACTTGCAAAAATGAGATTGTTTCTTATTGTTCTGACTTCCTGCGTTATCGCCACTTGTATTTTCCTGATTATCATTCATCCGGAAGCGTGGGTTGCACCGTCATGCGGAATAGTAATAGCCTTGTGCATATTGCTATATCAGGTATATTGCATCCGTAAGAGACGAAAATCCTAGATGAGATGTTGCTTCTTCAGCTCTTCGGCAACAACTTCCAGTTCTTTGTACCATTCTTCACCGAACTTACGGATTAAAGGTTCTTTCAAAAACTGATATACGGGAAGATTCTCTTTTTTCCCCAGCAAAACTGCTGCTTTGCATACGTCCCAACGATTATAATTCACCGCTTTATAGGGCCCGTAATCGCCGATCCGGATAGGATAAAGATGACAGGACACCGGTTTATAGAAGTCTGTTTTCCCCTCCCGATAAGCCTTCTCAATAGCACAGTAGCAACAGCCTTTTTCATCGTAGCAGGTAAACACACAGTCTTTATTATTAACAATAGAAGTCACCAGATCACCTTCCTCATCCGTATATACTACTCCTTGCTTTTCAATCACCGCACGTGCTTCCGGAGCCAGTTCATCCCAAATAACCGGCAAAACCTCTTCCAACTCCATCACCTCGTCCAGCTCTACCGGAGCACCAGCATCACCTTCAATACAACAAGCCCCCTTGCAGGCGCCCAAATCGCAAAGGAACTTCTCCTGAAATACATCAAGAGACACTACTACATCACCTATTTGTATCATTTTAAACCTTATGTGAGACAAAAAGGGCGGAGTTCTACTCCGCCCTCCCAATTATAGAAATCTAAATTACTTAATCAAAACGTTTCCGTCCATTTCAGCCGGAACTTCCAGTCCCATAATCTTTAAAATAGTCGGAGCAACATCTGCCAAACGACCATCTTCTACTTTCGCAGCCTTGTTCTCTGTCACGTAAACACAAGGAACAGGGTTCAAAGAGTGAGCAGTATTCGGAGTACCGTCTTCGTTCAAAGCATGGTCAGCATTACCATGATCGGCAATGATAATCGCTTCGTAATCTTGTGCTTTAGCGGCTTCGATTACATCTTTCACACAAGCATCTACAGCAACAACCGCTTTCTCGATTGCTTCGTAAATACCGGTATGGCCAACCATGTCACCGTTAGCAAAATTCACTACAATGAAATCATATTTGTTCTCGTTGATGGCAGCTACCAGTTTCTCTTTTACTTCAAAAGCGCTCATTTCCGGCTTCAAGTCATAAGTAGCAACTTTTGGAGAAGGAACAAGGATACGTTCTTCTTTATCGAACGGAGTTTCACGTCCACCGTTAAAGAAGAATGTTACGTGAGCATACTTTTCTGTTTCAGCGATATGAAGTTGGCTCAAGCCTTTGGAAGCAAGATATTCGCCCAATGTGTTGGACACGTTTTCTTTGTCGAACAAGATATGAACGCCCTTGAAAGATGCATCATACGGAGTCATACAGTAATATTGCAGCCCCGGGATAGTATGCATGCCAGCTTCCGGCATATCTTGTTGAGTCAGTACGACAGTCAACTCTTTGGCACGGTCATTACGGTAGTTGAAGAAGATCACTACATCACCCTCTTTGATTGTTCCGTCACAGTTAGCGTTTACAATCGGTTTGATGAATTCATCTGTCACGCCTTCGTCGTAAGATTCCTGCATTGCCTGAACCATATCGGTAGCTTTCTTGCCTACACCGTTTACGAGCAGGTCGTATGCTTCTTTTACACGTTCCCAACGTTTATCACGGTCCATTGCATAATAACGGCCGATGATAGAAGCAACCTTTCCTGCTGATTTCTCGCAGTGTGCAGAAAGTTCTTCGATAAAGCCTTTACCACTCTTCGGGTCAGTATCACGGCCATCCATGAAGCAGTGGATAAATGTATTGTTGATGTTATATTCTTTTGCGATATCGCAAAGTTTGAAGAGATGAACGAGTGAGCTGTGTACACCACCGTTAGAAGTCAGCCCCATAAAGTGAATATTCTTTCCATTTTCTTTTGCATAAGAGAAAGCAGAAACAATTTCAGGATTTTTCATGATGCTATTGTCCGCACATGCACGATTGATTTTCACCAAGTCCTGATAAACCACGCGTCCGGCACCGATATTCAAGTGACCTACTTCCGAGTTACCCATCTGTCCGTCGGGCAAACCTACGTTTTCACCGCTTGCCTGAAGTTGAGAGTGAGGATAAGTACTCATCAGATAATCCCAATAAGGAGTGGGAGTGTTGAAGATTACGTCGTCTTTCTTTTGGTCACCTAATCCCCAACCATCGAGGATCATTAAAAGGGCTTTCTTACTCATAATATTTTAATATTTAAATTATCACACTGATTTTCGGGCGCAAAGGTACAAAAAAGATGGTTACGTAAACGTTTAATCTATGTTAAGTTACAGGGCAGAAGTGTATCAGTTCATGGATATTTTTCTTACTTTGTAAAATTACTTTCAACATGTTTATCGAAAAACTATTATTATGAAAACAACCTTATTTTGCATCTTCCTTTTGTTATCGGGTATAATATCCGCACAAACAATCGACAATCCTCCTTTCAAAGCCCGATCAGGAAGTATTTCCAACATCACCCGTATAGAACGTACTCCCGAAAACACAAGAGTATATATTCATGCCATCTTCCGCCCTCACTGGTGGATCATGGAAGATGGGGATACCTATCTGGAAGATGCTGCCACCGGAAAGAAATATATGTTTAAAAGTGCCGAAGGCATCGAGCTCAAAAAAGAAGTCTATATGCCGGCTTCAGGCACGATGGATTATGTTCTTGTTTTCGAACCGTTACCGTCAGAAACGCAAACGATTCATTTTCTCAATCCGACTGACCCCGAAGGCAATATTTACGATATATCGCTGGTACCGCAAAAGAAGAAAAAGTCTTCCCCTTTAGCCATCATCAAAGGCAATTGGTTCAAGACGGACGGTTCCGGTTCATGGGAATATGGAGTTTACGACTCCATCAGCATTCTGAATAACCGGATATACACCAATGAAAATATCCGAAAAAAGGGAAAGCGGATTGAAATGGCTTTAAAAGACAAACAGAGTCATGAAGAAATTGCTTTATCATTTACTCCACAAAAAGACGGAACGTGTAAGATTCAACAGAAAGGAACAGAAGAAATAGTATACAGCAAGGAAAGAACTCCGGTGACACTTGTTAATGTGGAAGATGACTTTCAGCAGTTCTTCCGTCAGGATTCAGCTTACCTGCAAGGGTATATAGACGGATACGATCCCCGTTTAGGGTTCGACACCGGTCTTATTTACCTGTCAAACGAACTCACTCGCGAAGATTATCCGACCGTTATCCAAATAGCTCCGAACGGCAGTTTTAGCTGTCGATTTATTATTAATCATCCGGTAGAATCATCGGTAGTACTGGGAAACAACTGGATTCCATTCTATATCGAACCCGGACAAACTCTCACCATGTATATCGACTGGGAAGCAGTAATGGCACGCAGCCGTGCACGCGACCATTACTTCCCTATCAGGAACACAGCATATATGGGACCATCTGCACCTCTCTCCTACTTACTGAAAGACCTTGACAAACTGATTACTTATCGCTACGAAGACTTGTCGAAATCGCAAAAGACATTACCCCCCGACCAATATCAGGAGCACATGAAGCCTATCATTGCACAATGGAAACATATTGCAGATTCCGTAAGGCAAATCTATCAGCCTTCTCTCAAGGCAGTTCATCTGATAAAGAACAAGGTCGATTTACAGGTTGGAAGCACGTTTCTTGGTTTCCTGATGGGTAGAGATTACTATGCAAAACAGGATAGTACCAATCAGGCACTAAAAGTGAAAGAAAACGATTCATATTACAGCTTCTTGAAAGATATGCCGCTCAATGATGCAGTCGTACTTGCGAGTAAAAACGCAAGCATATTCATCAACCGTTTCGAATATATGGATATATTCCGAAAAGCATATCCCTATCAAACCTTTTCTACATCTGACAGCATCGATTATACTTATCCGAAGAAATCCCTGTTGACTTTCCTTAAAGAAAAAGGAGTGAAACTGAATAAGGAGCAGGAAGCGATAAGACTTAAACAGGAGAAGTTGGCCGGAACTACTGTCAAAATCATCATCAAGCAGTTAATTGATGAAAAAGGGAAGACTGCATCGCTCTATGAAAAGGAACAGAAACTCGTACAAGAATATGCAACATTATGTTTGAAGGAATCGGGGAAAAAAGGAGAATCCCAGCAGGATAAAGATAGGCTACGGATAAATATAGATCGGAAATATGATTTAAAGAAAGATTCCATCATTGCTCAATTATATCATATTCCCAATCCATTGCTTTGGCAAATAGCCAAAGTGCGAAGCTTTGACTATGATTTAGGAAATATCAAAGACAGCCAAATAGCACATGAATATGTGGATAGCATCAAACAAACATTCAGCGAACCATTTCTCGTAACAGAAGCCGAACGGATACTAGAAAAGAAACACCCGAAAGACATGACGAAATCTTATCAGCTGCCTGAAGGAAAAGCAACAGAAATATTTCGTAATATCATCAAAAATCATTCCGGTAAGGTGTTGTTTGTTGATTTCTGGGCAACTACTTGCGCACCTTGTCGCGGAGAAATAGAAGCAACTGCCGACCTACGCAAAAAATACAAAGATCATCCGGAATTTCAGTTCATTTATATCACCGGCCAGAAAGATTCGCCCGAGAAAGCCTACAAAAAATATGTAGAGAAGAATCTAAAAGGAGAAGCCTGTTACTATGTATCGGAAACAGAGTTTAACTACCTTCGCCAACTATTTCAATTTAATGCTATACCGCACTACGAACTTGTTGAAAAAGATGGCAGTATATCAAAAGAAGGTTTAAGCAGCCACAGTATCAGGAAATATCTGGATAATCATTTTGAAGTAAAAGGTGAATAGTATCAGGACCTCTAAATAACGGATGCCAATATAAGGCCACCCATAAAAGAATATCAAAAAAAGCGATGCAAAGCACGGAAACCATCTCATTTTTCCGTACCTTTGCATCGCTTTTAAATTAAAATCATAGAAATATGGACGATTCAAACCCGCGAACGTGCACAACTAGTATTAATTAAAGCGAACAGAGCCATTGAAGACTGATGCCTCTGCTCGTGTCAAACAAACGAAAGGAGGCAATAAGATGAGAACGTATCTTTATTGTGAGGCTGGCTTTGTGGAAAAAGCACAATGGCTTCCCAACAGCTGGGTAAATGTAGTATGCCCAAACAATGATGACTTTGAATTTCTAACTCAAACTCTCAACGTACCCGAATCATTTCTGAATGATATAGCCGACACGGACGAACGTCCGCGTACGGATACGGAAGGCAACTGGTTGTTGACGATTCTTCGTATCCCGGTAGTGAACAAACAGAATGGCAGTCTGCCTTTCGACACTGTACCGATTGGAATTATTACTAATAACGAGATTATTGTGTCCGTCTGTTATCACAACACGGATTTATTACCGGATTTCATAGAGCATACCCGTCGAAAAGGGATAGTTGTACGCAACAAGCTGGATCTGATTTTCCGGTTAATCTATTCTTCTGCCGTGTGGTTCCTGAAATATCTAAAGCAGATAAACATAGACATCAGTGCCGCAGAAAAGGAATTGGAACGGAGTATCCGTAACGAGGATTTGCTTCGCTTGATGAGACTGCAAAAAACACTTGTCTACTTCAATACTTCCATCCGTGGAAATGAAGTGATGATCGGTAAGTTAAGGACTATTTTTCAGGATACGGATTATCTGGACACTGAATTAGTGGAAGATGTAATTATCGAGCTGAAACAGGCGCTCAATACGGTGAATATTTACAGTGATATTCTCACAGGGACAATGGATGCTTTTGCGTCTATTATCTCCAATAATGTGAATACGATCATGAAACGCATGACAAGTCTGTCCATCGTCCTGATGCTCCCGACATTGATTGCCAGTTTCTATGGCATGAATGTGGATATTCACCTGGAAGAAGTGCCCTTTGCTTTCTCTTTGATTGTGCTCTTTTCCATCGGATTGTCAACGCTTGCGTTTGTGATATTCCGAAAGATTAAGTGGTTCTAAAAGGAGGAACATAAAAAAAACAGCTTACCATCTATGATCCTTTATAAGGATTCTTTATGACGGTAAGCTGTAATTATACGTTTTTTATTCTATAGAGAATTAATTAAAAGAGAATGTTTAGAGAGAGAAATTAAAATATTTTATCCTTCTTTATTTGCTTTTCTTCCACCCAACGGAATAGATACCCCAACGAATCCATTAACAGAGTTAGAGTTCTTTCCTAAGAACATATAGTCAGTTCCGACAAACACAGGACCTAATTTCAGACCCAAACCGAAAGATTTACCAGCTGACTGAATAGCTGAATAGCTAAGCGCTACATTGAACCAGCTTTTCGGACGGTAGTTTGCGGAGAATGTTAATTCTGTAAGAGCATCAGGCTGTACAAAACGAGTTGTAGACAATACACCGACTGCTAATTTGTTATTGAAGAATCCGTATTCTGCACCTAATACAAGAGTAGAAGCAAGACGAGATTTACGAGATTCTTTAGCATCACTTACTTCGAGTTGCAACATATCATAGTCAAGTACATCACCATTTGTTACACGGTCCATATATCCTTGAGCGTCATTCTGCAACTGATTTACAGCGTTCATAACAGTATTCGGATTATTCGGATCAACCATATTTGCATAGGTACTTCCTTTAATATCAATCGGATCCGGGTTAGCTGACGCGATTTTTGTGCTTGATTTCGACCAAGAAATAAAACCGAGATCAAGAACAGATGCAGACACTGTCAGATTATCCAATATTTTATAAGAAGCTCCCAAGTCGATACCAAAACCATAACCTGCAATACCCAATTTACCACTGTCAAAGTCGAAATCTGTAACATAGTCTTTACCTTCTTCTTCTTTCAATTCCAAACCTTTGAAAGAACTTTTCAGTTCTGCGCCAACAGTCAAGTTTGCATGATAATTATCAAACTTATTTTTCAGTTCCTGTGCAGCTCTTATTGCTTCGGGAGTACTCATAGAATTCCAGTAACTTTCACTAGACCATTTTGCAATTTCTGCGTCACTAGGCAAGTTAGCATTCATCGCAACTTTATTAAGTTTCAACTCCATGTTGCCAATACCCAATAGTGCTTTCACTCTAGCACCAACAGTCAAACGACTGTTAATCTGGCGTGAAAGTCCTAAACCGACTTCTGTATAAGCATTAATGTTCAATCGCTGACCACTAATATCATAGTTACTGTTTCTCCAGTTTTCTTCAACTGTTTCCATCTCATTCAAGAAGGTAAACATATTCTTTGTCAAGTTAGCACCGATATCTGTACGCAGACCGATATTGAATGACCAGAAGTTCTTACCTTTGTACCATCCTGCAGAAAGAATCTCCGTACTGAAGTTCACATTCAACTTATTATTATCTTTCAGACGATTCATAAAATCTGGTTTAGTATAGAAATCGTCACCATCATCAATAATATCGATGATATCCTGATAGCCTAATGAAGTAGAACCGACAGTTGCATTAACAGCACCAATCACCGGAAGGTTGAAATAACCTTTCGTCGGTGTTAAAGCCGGATTTAGTTGTTGACGATAATGAGTACCTTCCATGAAATAAGAAGTACGTAAAAACTGTGCATTTGCAGAAAGAGTGCAAACCAACATCATAAAAAATACCCCAATAATTTTAGAAGACCACAATAGTTTGTTCGTTGCCATGATTTTAAACTTTTTAATTCTTATTATTGTTTGCAAAGATATAGTATTTCAATAACAAATAAAAGCACTAGGCAACACTTTTTCAGCCTAAACAGAACAATTTTAGGGTTATCCGTAACAAAATCGTGCTTATTTTGCAAAAAAATGTAGAATGTTTGTGCAAAATGAAACAAAGTGACTTTAGAAGTTCAAAGTTAGCTGTCCATCTCCTGATAGATTGAACGTCATTCGATGGTAAGGAGTGGTTCCACGTTCGGCAATGGCGGCGCGATGTTTTTTAGTTGGGTAGCCTTTATTGTGATCCCAGTCATAATAAGGAAACTCCTCGTGGAGACGGTTCATATAATCATCTCTGTATGTCTTGGCTAAAATAGAAGCCGCAGCTATTGAAAGATATTTCCCGTCGCCTTTCACTACCGTGGTATGGGGGATGCCGGGATATTTAGTGAAACGGTTTCCGTCGATTAGTAAATGTTGCGGGCGGGTAGTCAGTTGGTCCACTGCACGATGCATAGCTAGAAAAGAAGCCCGCAGGATATTTATTTCATCAATTTCTTCCGGTGACACGACGCCAACTGCCCAGGCTATCGCTTCCTTCTTTATTACCTCACGCAGTGCATAACGTTGCTTTTCAGACAGTTGCTTGGAATCATTCAACAGTTCATTCTTAAAATCTTTTGGAAGAATAACCGCAGCAGCGTATACTGCTCCCGCCAAACATCCACGACCGGCCTCATCACATCCGGCTTCAATCAGATTCTCGTTTAAATAAGGTAATAACATATTTATCGCTTCTATTTTGACACAAAGGTAATTCAAATTAAAAAAGGAGACTTGTTTTGCCTCCTTTTTCTTACTTCTTTCCTGCTTTTTTTAGAATAAACTCCAAGCAACAGTAAGTCCTGCCATTACAATGGCTACCATGCTCATTAGCTTTATTAAGATATTCAAGCTCGGCCCGGATGTATCTTTAAACGGATCGCCCACGGTATCTCCTACTACGGTTGCTTTATGAACTTCACCGCCTTTTCCTCCAAAGTTTCCTTCTTCTACATATTTCTTTGCATTATCCCATGCACCGCCGGCATTAGCCATGAAGATAGCCAGTACAAAACCACTACTCAAGCCACCAATCAGCAAACCGAGTACACCGGGAACACCGAAAATAAGACCTGTAAGGATAGGGGCAATAATAGCGATTAAGGAAGGCACAACCATTTCACGTTGCGCACCTTTTGTTGATATTGCAACACAACGTTCGTAATCCGGCTCCGCTTCTCCTGTCAAAATACCCTTTATTTCACGGAATTGGCGACGTACTTCATCTACCATGTGCCCAGCTGCACGTCCTACGGCATTCATTGTCAATCCACAGAACAGGAAAGCCATCATGGAACCGAGGAACATACCCGAAAGAACTTTCGGATTCATCAGATGTACTTCATAATAATCCATGAAGTCGATAAAAGTAGCATTCGCCACACTGATGGAGCTACCATCCGCAAAGGTCAGATCTACATTACCAAGCCGTGTAAGGCCGATTCGGATTTCTTCAATATAAGAAGCCAGCAAAGCCAAGCCTGTCAATGCAGCGGAACCGATTGCAAAACCTTTTCCGGTGGCAGCAGTCGTATTCCCCAATGAATCGAGCGCATCGGTACGTTTGCGGACTTCGGCACCCAAGCCGGACATTTCTGCGTTACCTCCTGCATTATCCGCAATCGGTCCGTAAGCATCCGTTGCCAGAGTGATACCTAAAGTAGAAAGCATGCCGACAGCCGCAATACCGATTCCATACAGTCCCATACCGACATTGGCAAAATCGCCGGCGGAAGCCAACAGATAGGAAGCAATGATACCAATCACGACTGCAATTACCGGAATAGCCGTAGAAAGCATACCTAAACCGATACCGGAGATAATTACGGTGGCGGGTCCGGTCTTACCGCTTTCACTTAGTTTCTGGGTAGGGCGATAGGATTGGGAAGTATAATATTCTGTAGAACGTCCAATGATAATACCTACCAATAGTCCGACTACTACGGCACAAGAAATCCAAATCCAGTTATCAAGTTGCAGAAGCCACAGAATAAGGAATGTAGCAGCAACAATTAATACGGAACTAAGATTCGTACCGAAAGCCAACGAACCGAGCAGGTCCTTCATTGTCGCATTCTCCTTGGTACGGACAGCGAATATACCTATAATAGAAAGGATAATACCAACAGCCGCAATCAGCATCGGGGCGATCACTGCCTTGAATTGCATCACTGTATCTGCCGAATGGATAAAAGCAGCAGCACCCAGTGCGGCTGTTGCCAGAATCGAGCCACAGTAAGATTCGTATAAATCGGCTCCCATACCGGCCACGTCGCCTACATTATCGCCCACATTATCGGCAATAGTGGCAGGATTACGAGGGTCATCTTCCGGGATTCCGGCTTCTACTTTGCCTACCAAGTCGGCTCCGACATCGGCTGCCTTTGTATAGATACCACCGCCTACACGGGCAAAGAGCGCCTGGGTAGAAGCTCCCATACCAAATGTCAGCATGGTGGTAGTGATTACACAGAGTTTATGAGTAGGTGTCAGTGCATCAGCAGGAATCACTGCATTCAGCAACAGATACCAAAAAGAAATATCGAGCAGCCCCAGGCCAACGACCACCAGTCCCATCACGGCACCACTTCGGAAAGCAATTCTTAATCCTGCATTCAGAGAAGTACGGGCAGCATTAGCGGTACGAGCGGACGCGTATGTTGCCGTCTTCATCCCCAAAAATCCGGAAAGCCCGGAGAAGAATCCACCTGTAAGGAAAGCAATGGGAACCCAGGCATTCTGTACATGAAAGCCGTATGCCATAATTGAAAACAAAATAACCAGCCCCAAGAATACCCAACCTACTATTTTGTATTGTTGCTTTAGATAAGACATAGCTCCTTTGCGCACAGCAGCAGCTATTTTTATCATTTGGGGTGTACCTTCACCCTCTTTCATCATTTGCTTATGAAAGTAATAAGCAAAGCAGAGGGCTAACACGGAAGCGACTGGAACGAGCCAGAAAAGAATGTTGTCCATAGGGTCAATTTTTAAAGGATTACGGAGGCTAAAAGTATGGAAATCAATCGAAATAAGCAAGTAAAAAAGAAAGAATTTACAGAGTTGAATCATTCTATTTTTTATACGTCTCTTTGGACAAATGAGCAGATGGTAGTTCTTTTTAGACATAAGAACAAAAGAACATAAAGGCTGCGCTTTGAAAATTATTTCTGTTGCTTATTGAACTGCTATTTTATTTTTTTGTTCTTATGTTCTTCTGTCTGAATTAAATTCCCATTTAACCAGAAATTGCCTAGTTTGGGATCAATTGCCACTAATGATTTTATTAGTTATTTTTAAGCAAGCGTTTACCTATTAATAGTTATTTCATTGCCTAACAAATTTTCGTTTGACTATAGTCAAGCGATAGTTCAACATATGTCAAGCGTTCGTTCA
>ENA-OQHL01001060-OQHL01001060.1-human-gut-metagenome-genome-assembly--contig:-NODE-1060-length-15560-cov-4.840925_pt1 | contig 15560 bp, 15 predicted proteins | sample MGYA00242565_ERZ504723 | MGnify/ENA primary metagenome ERZ504723 (study PRJEB26092, sample SAMD00036211) | human gut metagenome | host: Homo sapiens | study: EMG produced TPA metagenomics assembly of... | reverse complement strand
GGTCATCGAGAGGTGGCTTTATAAAACTACTTTCAACATCAAAAAAGTTGAATATGTTAAAGGAGAGACTTTTTTGGAAGCATTAAGTTCAATATGGTTATTTTTCCAAGACCAAATATTAGGTATGAAATGGTTGAATGAATTTTATTGGTAACGGACTGTCACTGCTAGGTTTAGACCTGAACGGTCGCTTAGGCGGAAGTGTTCAATTCTTCTTGTATGATGTAATCAAGATTACCATTTTGTTATGCCTGTTGATTTTCTTTATCTCGTATATACAAAGTTATTTTCCGCCAGAACGAAGTAAGAGAATATTAGGTCGTTTTCATGGTATAAGAGCAAATATGGTATCTGTATTATTGGGAACTGTTACACCTTTTTGCTCATGTTCTTCTATCCCCTTATTTATAGGATTTACAAGTGCAGGACTGCCGCTGGGAGTAACTTTTTCTTTTTTGATTTCATCCCCTATGGTTGATTTAGGAAGTCTTGTATTGTTAATGAGTATTTTCGGCGCTAGGGTTGCTCTTGCTTATGTCATGGTTGGTCTGATAATTGCTGTGATTGGCGGTACTTTGATTGAAAAATCGCATATGGAAAGGTATGTAGAAGATTTTGTGAAAAATGCAAGCAGCGTTGACATTACCTCTCCTACCTTAAACAAAAAAGACAGAGTTCAATATGCGAAAGAACAAGTTGCAGGAACATTCAAAAAGGTATTTGCATATATTCTGATTGGCGTGGGGATAGGAGCAATGATTCATAACTGGATACCTGAAACATGGATTGAAAGTATTTTAGGAAGTAACAATCCATTTGGTGTTATTTTAGCCACACTGGTAGGAATTCCTATGTATGCTGATATTTTTGGAACTATTCCAGTCGCCGAAGCTTTACTGGCTAAAGGTGCTTTACTTGGAACTGTATTAGCCTTTATGATGGCAGTAACAACATTAAGTTTACCTTCATTAATTATGTTAAAAAAATGCTGTAAAACCCAAACTTCTAGCATTGTTTATTGCAATCTGTACTCTAGGAATTATGATTGTTGGTTATTTGTTTAACATATTTTCATTTTTACTGATATTAGGAGGAAGGCATATGGCAAATGTTGTTCATTTTAATATGATCGTCGATATCAATCAGTTATTAAAATGAAAAAGGAATAGAATATTATCAAAAATTATTAGTTTTGTTAAATGATAATCATATTGAGCCTATTGTTACTTTATTGCATTTTGATATTCCATGGAAACTAATTGAAAAGTATGAAGGTTTTGTTTCTAGAAAATGCATTGATGCATTTGAAAGATATTGTCGAACATGTTTCAAACTATTTGGAAATCGTGTCAAATATTGGTTAACAATTAATGAACAAAATGTTATGGCAATGATGCATGACATGTTAGGTCTAAATAAAGAAGATCCAAAATTAAGTGAAAAATTAGTGCAATGCAATTACAATATGTATTTAGCTAGTGCAAAAGCTATAATTGCCTGTCATGAAATGTGTCCTCAGGCACTTATCGGTCCTTGTGTTTCTTATCCAACATTATATGCAGAAACTTGTCATCCAGATGATGTAGCTTTAGCTTATGATATGCAAGATATGATGGCTTTTGCTCCGATGGAGACATATGTTTATGGGATTATTAGTCCATTGGTAATGAATAAATGGCGTAAAGAAAATACAGTACCACAAATGTTTAAAGAAGATGAACAAATCTTAAAATCAGGAACTGCTGATTATTTAGGGGTTAATTGGTATTGTACGCAAACTGTTGGAATATCAAATAGTAAAAGTGGATTCAATATTGGAGTAGAACTTGATATTAAAAAGAATCCGTATTTGGAGTATGGACATTGGGATTGGAGTTATGATCCTAAAGCATTAAAAATGGCTTTAAAAGAATGTTATGCACGATTTAAAAAACCTATTATGATTTGTGAAAATGGCTGGAGTGAATTAGAAACTGTTGAAGATGGAAAAGTTCATGATCAAAAACGAATTGACTACTTACATGATCATATAAAACAAATGCAAAATGCTATTGATGAAGGTGTTGATTTAATAGGTTATCAACATTGGAGTTTTATAGATATTTTATCCTCATCTCAAGGTTTTGATAAACGATACGGTTTAGTTTTTGTAGATAGAGATAACTTTAATATAAAAAATTGTCAAAGAATAAAAAAAGACAGTTTTTATTACTATCAGTCAGTCATAAAAAATAATGGATTAGGTGAAATTAATGAAGAAAGATAAATTGTTAGAATTGTTTAATTCATTGACATTAGAAGAAAAAATAGGACAACTAGTGCAGTTAAATCCAGATTTCTTAAATGAAAGTGATACAGTTCATACTGGACCAATATCTTCAATAGGAATCAAGGAAGAAATGATTCCTTATACAGGATCTATTTTAAATTCAGTAAATGCTAAACAAATAAAAACAATACAAAAAGAATATATTGAAAAAAGTAGACATAAAATTCCGCTATTATTTATGGCGGATATAATTAATGGGTATAAAACAGTTTTTCCTATCCCTTTAGCATTAGGATGTTCATATGACTTTAAATTAGTAAAGGAAACAGCTCAAATTTCTGCAAAAGAAGCAGCAGTAAGTGGAATACATGTTACTTTTTCTCCAATGGTAGACATGGTGCATGATGCTAGATGGGGAAGGGTCATGGAATCGTATAGTGAAGATGTATACTTAAATAATCAGTACGCTGAAGCAATGGTTACAGGATATCAAGGGACAAATGACCCACATAATAATATTGCTTCTTGTGTGAAACATTTTGCTGGATATGGTGGAGCACAATCAGGAAGAGATTATAATACAGTAGAATTAAGCAAACGTACTTTGTTAGAAGAATATTTACCAGCTTATCACTCTGCAATCAAAGCGGGATGTAAAATGGTTATGACATCTTTTAATACTATAGATAGAATACCAGTCACTGCTAATAAGTGGTTGTTAAGGAATATACTAAGAAATGAATGGAATTTTAAAGGTGTAACCATTTCAGACCATTCTGCAATTAAAGAATTAATAAATCATGGTATTGCTAGAGATGAAAAAGAGGCAGCTCAAAAGGCACTCGAAGCAGGGTGCGATATAGATATGATGACAGCATGTTATGCTAATAATCTATCTCGATTAGTTAAAGAGAAAAAATTAGATATAAGTTATATTAATGATGCAGCTTTTAGAGTATTAGAATTAAAAAATGATTTAGAGCTATTTGAAAATCCTTATCGAGGGGCTGATGAAGATGATGAAAAAAAATATATATTAGCTCCTGAATTTAGAAACAAGGCGAGAGAAGCAGTTGAAAAGTCGTGTGTTTTACTAGAAAATAATGGTATTTTGCCGTTGAATAGTAATAAAAAAATAGCGTTAATTGGGCCTTATGGTAATAGTAAAGAGCTTTGTGGGATGTGGTCTTTTACTGTAGATAAGGATAACGTTATTACAGTAAAAGAAGGGATTGAAAAATACAGTAATAATGTTCAGTATTGTACTGGATCACAAATTTTAGATGATTATCAAGTAGTTAAAGAATTAAATTCTTTATTTGGGCAAGAATTTAAAAATCAAGAATTAGTAGATGAAAGTTTAGAATTAAAATGTGCTAAAGAATATGCAAAAGATGCAGATGTTGTAATTATGGCTTTAGGAGAACATTCTTATCAAAGTGGTGAAGCAGCATCAAGAACAGACTTATCAATTCCAAAACCACAAATGAATCTATTTAAAGAAATAGTTAAATTGAAAAAGCCAATAGTAAGCCTTATTTTTAGTGGAAGACCTCTTATATTAAATGAAATAAAAAAATATAGTGATGCTGTACTTCAATGCTGGTTTCCAGGAATTGAAGGTGGTAATGGTATAGCAAATATATTATATGGAAAGGTAAATCCGTCTGCCCGTTTGTCTATTTCTTTCCCATATCATGTAGGGCAATGTCCTATTTCATATAACTTTTTAAATACAGGAAGACCTAACACTAAAGAAAATATTGGAAATAGATTTGTATCTAAATATATTGATGCCCCAAATCTACCATTGTATGGTTTTGGATATGGGTTATCTTATAGTCAATTTGAATATTCGAAAGTTTCTTTAAGTTCAAAAAAGATGTCTATGGACACGGTTATTGAAGCATCTGTAATAGTAGAAAATAAATCAGAATATGAAGGTGTTGAAACTGTGCAAATGTATATTAATGATGTTGTTAGCTCTGTTTCTAGACCAGTTAAAGAATTAAAAGGAATAAAGAAAATAACTTTAAAACCATACGAAAAGAAAAAAGTTGATTTTATTATTACAAATGAAATGTTAAAATTTTATCGATGTGACATGAAATATGATAGTGAAGCAGGAAAATTTATTGTTTATATTGGACATGATAGTTTAACAAATAATGAGGAATGCTTCGAATTAATAAAATAAACAAAGATAAAGAAGTAAGCAAACAATTTTACAGGGATGCTTACTTCTTTTATATTTAAAAAGGTATTTTTTAGACAAATTAAATGATATGTCTAAATTTATGTGAAAAAATCAACAAATATTTAATAAACAATTACTTAATAGAGGGGTTTCATGTATAATAAATTGGACGTAATTGTTTTAATTAAAGAACAATTAAGGGAGGAAGGAAAAAATTAAATGAGTATGAAAAAGTACGAGGAGTGGAATGCAAATCACAAGCATGACAATCCTCCAAGAGAGAAAATTGTTAAGTTAGGTAGAAAAATTACCGATGTAGCAGGTCATATTTTTGGTGGCGTAAAAGTAGAAGATCCAGAATATTGGGGACTTGCTGAAATTATAAGTGATGAAATGGCTGACATCGCTTTACAAATGAAAAAACGTACACCTTATACTTTTAAAGAAATGTGTAAGTTATGTAAGATTGAAAAAAATCAAGAAGAAGCATTTCAAAAATTATTAGATGAAATGAGTTATATTGGTTTACTTGAATATGATTATGGTTATCACTATGATCATAATGGTCGCACTGCACCACAAAGTGAAAGAAGATATATTTTACCAATGTTTGTACCTGGAAGTGCAGAGTTATTTAATATGGAAGAGTTACCAGATAGATCAAATCCACGTGTAACAAATCATCCAGATGTAGCTGCTTTCTTTGAACGTATGACTTATATTCCACTTGCTGGAATTACACAAATGGTACCACCAGGTGGTGGAGGAATTGGAATGCATGTTATTCCTGTTGAAAAAGCGATTTCTATGGAAAATGAAGCCATTGATATTGAAAAATTATCTTATTGGTTAGATAAATATGAAGGTAAAATTGGTGTAGGAAGATGTTCATGCCGTGCTTCAAGAAAAGCAATTGGTGATGGATGTGCTGATGATGATTTTGGTTGGTGTATCGGTGTTGGAGATTTTGCTGATTATTGTCGTGAAACAGGTAAAGGACATGATATTACTAAAGAAGAAGCTTTAGCTATTTTAAAACGTGCAGAAGATAATGGTTTTGTTCACCAAATAACAAATATTGATGGCGAAAATAAAATTTTTGGTATTTGTAACTGTAATGTTGAAATTTGTAACGCTTTAAGAACATCACAATTATTTAATACACCAAATATGTCACGTTCTGCTTATGTAGCTCATGTAGAAAAAGACAAATGTGTGGCTTGTGGAAGATGTGTGGAATATTGCCCAGCAGGTGCTGTACGTTTAGGACAAAAATTATGTAAAAAAGATGGTTCTGAAATTAAGTATCCAAAACAAGAATTACCAGATGCTACAAAATGGGGACCAGAAAAATACGATTTTAATTATCGTGATAATAATAGAATTAATACTCATGAAACAGGAACAGCTCCTTGTAAAAGTGCTTGTCCTGCTCATATTGCAGTACAAGGTTATATTAAAATGGCATCTCAAGGAAGATATCAAGATGCTTTAGCGCTCATTAAAAAACAAAATCCATTCCCAGCTGTCTGTGGAGCGATTTGTAATAGAAGATGTGAAGATGCTTGTACACGTGGTAAAGTCGATGAAGCTTTATCAATCGATGCAATTAAAAGATTTATTGCGGAACAAGATCTAAATGCCAAAACGAGACATATTCCAAAAGTTGTGATTCCTGCAAGTATTCATATGGATCGTTTTGATGAAAAAATTGCGATTATTGGAGCAGGACCTGCTGGTTTAACAGCTGCTTTCTATTTAGCTGAGACAGGTTATCGACCTACAGTATTTGAAAAAAGCGAACATCCAGGAGGCATGTTACGTTATGGGATTCCATCTTATAAACTAGAAAAAGATTTATTAGATGCTGAAATCGATGTCGCAAAAGCGATGGGTGTTGAAATTAAAACAGGAATTGAAGTTGGAAAAGATGTAACAATTCAACAATTAAGAGAACAAGGTTATAAAGCTTTCTATATTGCTATTGGATGCGCTGCTGGTCGTTTACCAGGACTTGAAAATGAAAACGCAGAAGGTGTTATGACAGCTATTGATTATTTACATGATGCAAACTGTGGTAATGCGCCATTTGCTGGAAAAGTTGTTGTCGTCGGTGGTGGAAATGTAGCCATTGATGCTTCTCGTGTATCTGCAAGAAATGCAGCAAGTTCAGTATTCCAATTTAGCTTAGAACAAGAACCAGATATGCCAGCTTCAGTTGAAGAAATCAAAGAAGCAAGAGAAGATGGTGTTACAATCAATTGTGGTTGGGGACCAAAAGAAATTCTTGTAGAAAATGGTAAAGTGACAGGTATTGTTTTCAAAAAATGTTTATCTGTAATTAATGATGGTAAATTTGCGCCAGTTTATGATGAAAATGAAACTATGACAGTTGAATGTGATCGTTTAATCTTTGCGATTGGACAACAAAGTGTATGGAAAGATTTATTAAAAGGTGAAGATGTTAAATTCAATGGACCAGCTATTGAATTAAATCAAGTGACTTTCCAATCAAGTAAAGAAGATATCTTTGCTGGAGGAGATGTTTATACTGGACCTAAATTCGCAATTGATGCCATTGCCCAAGGTAAGATTGCTGCTGAATCATTACATCGTTATGTTCATAATGGACATATGGAAACAGGACGTAATCGTTGGGAGTTTAAACAACTTGATACAGATGATATTTTAGTAGAAAGCTATGATCGTGGACCTAAACAAGTTGAAGGTATTAACCCAGAAGTTAAAGATCGATTCAAAGATAATACACAAATTCTTACAGAAGAACAAATTAGAAAAGAAACAGCAAGATGTTTAGGATGCGGAGCAACAATCGTTGATGCGAATAAATGTATTGGTTGTGGGGTATGTACAACTAAATGTGAATTTGATGCTATCAAACTTCATCGTGATCATCCAGAATGTTCTAATATGGTTGTGGCAGAAGATAAGTTTAAAGCAATTATCCCTTATCAATTAAAACGTGTAAAAAATATTATTTTAAAGAAAAAGGTAGAACATTAAGATGCATGAATTAGGTGTTACATTTTATGTTGTTAAAGATGTAAAAAAAGTTGCGCAAGAAAATAAAGTTGATAAAATTGATTATGTGAAGTTAGAAATTGGTGAAGTTTCTGGTGTTGTTCATGATCAATTGATTGATTGTTGGAATTGGGCAAGAAAAAAATGAAGCAGTGACAGAACATGCAAAAATGTATATAGAAACATTAGAAGCAATTACTTATTGTGAAGATTGTCATGGACAATATCGTACGATTGATTATGGTAAAACATGTCCTTATTGCCATAGTGAAAATACTTATTTATTAAGAGGTAATGAGTTTAATATTAAGGAGATTGGTATTTATGAAGATTCTTGAACTTAAACAAAATATATTTAAAGAAAACGAAGTAACTGCAGATAAAATTCGTGAAGAATTTAAAAAGCAAAAAAAATTAATGATTAATGTGATGTCTTCTCCCGGGTCGGGGAAGACAACCACATTACTTCGTACGATTGAAAGATTACAAGATATCACTCGTATAGGTGTTATGGAATGTGACATTGATGCTAGTGTTGATGCTGTTACGATAGAAAATGGTGGAGCAAAAGCCATTCAATTACATACAGGTGGTATGTGTCATATGGATGCAGCGATGACTCAACAAGGACTTAATGAAATGGGAATGGATGATGTAGATCTTATTTTCATTGAAAATGTTGGAAATCTTGTTTGTCCTGCAGAATTTGATACTGGAGCAAGTATTAATATTACGATTTTATCAGTTCCTGAAGGGGATGATAAACCAGCTAAGTATCCATTGGTTTATACTGTTAGTGATGTTGTTTTAATTAATAAAACTGATACATTACCTGTCTTTGATTTTAATAAAGAATTAGTAGAACAAAGAATCCATGAATTAAATCCTAATGCTCAAATCTTCTATATTTCATCTAAAAAAGATGAAGGTTTTGAACCTTGGATCAATTATCTAAAAGAAAAAATGGAGGAAGTAAACCATGGCTAAAGTAAGAGTAATCGAAGTTCATGAAAATGTTTTTAATACGAATAATCAAGAAGCAGATGCTCTTCGCAAAAGACTAAAGGACAAAAAAGTGACAATGATCAATGTAATGTCTTCTCCTGGTTCTGGAAAAACAACACTTCTTTCTCATGTAATCAATGAAATTAAAGATGATTATAAAGTAGGAGTGATGGATGTTGATATTGAAACATCACTTGATGCACAAAAGGTAGCAGATTTTACAGGAGTTCCTTCTATTCAAATTCATAATGGGGGATTATGCCATATTGATGCAGAAATGACAACAAGAGCAGTTGATGAATTTGGTGTTGATGATTTTGATTTTCTCTTTTTAGAGAATATTGGAAATCTTGTTTGTCCTGCAGAATTTGATACTGGGGCACATAAGAATATGATGATTTTATCAGTTACTGAAGGAGATGATAAACCATTAAAGTATCCTTTAATGTTTAGTGTATGTGATTTGGTTATTATTTCTAAGATTGATACGCTTGATTATTTTGATTTTGATATTGATCAAGCAAAAGTTAATATTTTAAATTTAAATCCAAATGTAAAAATTATCTGTTTAAGTGCAAAAACAGGTGAAGGTATGAATGAATTCATTCAATGGATCAAAGAAAATAAAAATAATTAAAAAGGCATAGTTAGGCTATGCTTTTTCATTTAGGTCTTTATTTAAAATTTCTAGAAAAGCTTCTTCAGCTTTAGAAAACAAACGATACTTTTTCCAAATAAGATTACTTTTAATCATAAGAGGTGGATTGAGTGGTTTAAAACATAAAGAACTTTCAGTTGTTTCATGATAAAGATGTTCAAAAGTTAAAACATAACCAACATCCTCTTCACACATCAATTGGGCATTATAAAAAAGATTATAAGTAGCGACCACATTAAGTGCTCTTTGATTTCCTCCTAACCATCCTGCAATATTATTTTTAACCATCTCTTGATTAGATATAATAATTGGCTGATTCATTAGATCCTTAGGTGTAATGAAATCTTTATTCGCAAGATTAGAATCCTTTTTCATAAGAATTCCTTCAAGGTCATAACCAGGAAGCTTTAAATAATCATATTTAGAAAAATTTGCAGGTTCCACAACAATCCCTAGATCAAAAATACTTTGATCAATCTTTTCTTCAACATATTGTGCATTTCCACTATAAAGATGAAATTTAATATGGGGATATTGTTTTTGAGTTTTAGCAATAGCTTTCATAATAACACGATTACATATACTTTCACTACATCCAATATGAATATTTCCACTAATATATTTTTTATTATTTCTAAGATAATCCTCACTTCTGTCTACAAGATTTAAAATCTCAATAGCTTGTTCCTTAAATAACCGTCCTTCTTCGGTTAAAGAAACAGTTCGCGTTGTACGATTAAAAAGTGTTGTTTTGTATTCATCTTCTAAATCTTTAATTTGTTTAGATAGAGCCGGTTGGGAAACATTTAGTAACTTAGCAGCTTTAGAAAAACTTTCCTCTCGAGCAACTGTTATAAAGTATTTTAAGACACGTAATTCCATTAAATCACCTCAACATAAGTATATCATTATTTATAATTAAAAATAATAAATATCTATAATATATAAGTATTTGTAATTATAAATCTTCTTTTTTACAATATTCTTGAAAAACAAGGAGGAAAATTATGAGCGCATTATCAACTTTATTCCCAGTATTTTTTATGATTATTTTAGGAATGATCGCGCGTATTAAAAACTTTATTAGTCCTAAACAAAAAGAAGGAGCCAATCATATTGTTTTCAATGTATTGTTTCCTATCTTAATTTTTAATGTTTTATTTACTGCTAAAATAGAAGCTTCAGCAATATTGATTGTGCTATATGTTTTAGCTGCTTTTTACACTAGCTATGATTTTAGGTAAATTTATTTCTAAATTTACAGGAAAAGAAATGGGTCATATCTCACCTTATTTACTTACTACATGTGAAGGAGGAAATGTTGCATTACCACTTTATACATCCATTGTAGGTGTAGCCTATGCAAGCAATACAGTTATTTATGATATTGCTGGAACAGTGATTGCTTTTATTATTATTCCTGTACTTGTTGCTAAAAAGACATCCGGAAATACAAGTACTAAGGAATTATTGAAAACAATTTTCACAAATTCATTTGTAATTGCGGTTATGTTAGGAATCGTTTTAAATGTTTTAGGTGTTTATGATTTATTGTGTCAAAGTGCTTTTATTGATGTTTATACAAATACGATTCAACAAGCAACAGCACCAATTGTAAGCCTTATTTTATTAATTATCGGTTATAATTTAAAAATTAATAAAGATACTATTGGTTCATTATTAAAACTTGTAGGAGTTAGAATTATCTTCTATATTCTTGTCATTGCAGGATTCTTTATCTTCTTCCCACATTTAATGGCAGATAAGATCTATATGATGGGTGTATTGATTTATTTTATGTGTCCGACAGGATTTGCAATGCCTATGTTGATTTCACCAATTTATAAAGGTGAAGAAGATGAAGACTTTGTTGCAGCCTTTATTTCATTATTCATGGTTATTACTTTGATTGTTTATACATGTGTGGTTTTATTTGTTGCATAGTTTGAAAATTTCATATTTTTGACATAAATATATTTTATAATAAAGATAATTGAGGAGGAAAAAAAGATGAAATTTAGTGAAGATTTTTATTGGGGTGGAGCAGTAGCTGCTAACCAATGTGAAGGTGCATGGAACGTAGATGGACGTGGAATGGCACGTACAGATGTAACAACAGGTGGTACAGTAAATACACCTCGTATGGTAACTTTTATTGATAAAGATGGAAATAAACAAAAATTACCAAATCATGGATTTAAATTACCAGAAGGAGCTCATTTTGCTGTCTTTGATGATGAACTTTATCCAAATCATGATGGTATTGATTTCTATCATCATTATAAAGAAGATATTGCTTTACTTAAAGAAATGGGATTCAAGATGTTTAGATTATCTATCTCTTGGTCAAGAATCTATCCAACAGGAGAAGAAGATAAACCTAATCAAGCAGGATTAGATTTCTATAGAAATGTATTTACTGAACTTAGAAATGCGGGTATTGAACCATTAGTTTCTATTTGGCATTTTGATACACCACTTGCTTTAGAAGAAAAATATGGAGATTGGTTAGATCGTAAATATATTGCTTTATATGAAAAATATGTCACTACTATTTTTAATGAATACAAGGGACTTGTTAAATACTGGTTAACATTCAATGAAATCAATAATACAATCAATTTCTTACCGGATAATGCCAGTGATGAAGCATATCAAGAAGCTTATCAACATTTACATTATCAATTTGTAGCAAGTGCAAGAGCTGTACAAATTGGACATCAAATTGATCCTGAAAATAAAATTGGATGTATGATTTGTGGTATTACTTATTATCCATTAACATCTGATCCAGAAGATATTTTATTTAATCGTTCTAAATGGGAAAAAGGTATTTTCTATTGTGGAGATGTTCAATGTAAAGGTAAATATCCAACATATGCGAAACGTTTATGGAAAGAACATAATGTTAAATTAGATATTACTGAACAAGATTTAGAAGAACTTAAAAAAGGTACAGTAGATATGTATACTTTCTCATACTACATGTCTCAAGCAGTAACGACTCATGAAAATGATGATACTGTAAGTGGAAATATGTCATTTGGTGTACGTAATCCATACTTACAATATTCTGATTGGGGATGGGCATTAGATCCTAAAGGATTAAGATATTACTTAGAAATGATCTATGATCGTTATGAAAAACCATTAATGGTTGTAGAAAATGGTTTAGGTGCTTATGATACAGTAGAAGAAGATGGAAGTATTCATGATAATTATCGTATTGAATACTATCGTGCTCATATTGAAGAAATGGCTAAAGCCATTGAAGATGGTGTAGACCTTATTGGTTATACGACTTGGGGATGTATTGATTTAGTTTCTGCAGGAACCGGAGAAATGAGAAAACGTTATGGTTTCATTTATGTAGATAAACATGATGATGGTAGCGGAACAATGAAAAGAAGTAGAAAAGATTCTTTCTATTGGTATAAAAAAGTCATTGCTTCACAAGGAGAAGATTTAGATTAATCATATTAGAAGTTTAACTTAAGTGGTTAAACTTCTTTTTTATTATTTTTTAGCACTCACCTCTTGACAGTGCTAAAAACAAGAGCTATAATGTATTTAGAAATTAGGAAAGGGATTAATAAAGAACCTAGTTTCAAAGTTAACACCGCTTGAAACAACGATGCAAAACTAAGTATCAAGATTGAAAGGGGTAATGACTTATGATGATGCCTAGTCTATTTACAGAAAATTTATTTGATGATTTCTTTGATGAAATGGATAAAGATTTTTTTGGAAAGAAAAATCCATTATATGGAAAACATGGAAGAAATATGATGAAAACAGATGTAAGGGAAACAGATAATACCTATGAAGTAGATATTGATCTTCCAGGTTTTAAAAAAGAAGATATTAATATCAATTATGAAAATGGTTATTTAACAATCTCAACAAGTAAGGGATTGGATAAAGATGAAAAGGATGAACAAGGACATTATATCCGACAAGAAAGATATGTTGGAAATATGTCAAGAAGCTTCTATTTAGGAGATATTCCAAAAGAAGATATTAAAGCAAAATATGAAGGTGGCGTTCTTCGTTTATCTGTTCCAAAAGCAGATATGAAACAAGTAGAAAATAGTTCTACTATCTATATTGAATAAGGAATCTAGCGATTCCTTATTTTTTTAATTATTTAATAATAGTTTTGATAAGTTGCATCATAATTTCTTTATCTTCAGGTCTAGAACTTGCGACAAGGATAGTAAGGGTAACAAGTGCATCATTATTAATTCTTTCTTTACCGTTTTTATAAAGAGCATTGTTCTGATTTAAGAAGTAAAGAAAAATAGTTGCTCCAATTCTTTTATTCCCATCAATAAAACTATGATTTTTAACAATAAAATACAGTAAAGCACTTGCTTTATCTTCTAAAGTTGGATATAAATCAATCTCTCCAAAACTTTGATAAATCGTTGAAATACTACTTTTAAAAGAATCATCTCTTTCAATAGAAAATAAATCTCCTCTATTTTCAAACATCGTATTATGTATAAGATTTATACACTCATCATAACGAAGAACATAAGTATCTTTTTGGCCAACAGGAACCTCTAAATGATGATGATCATAATCATCAAGAATCTTAAAGCCTCTTTGATAAGCTTTTAGAAATTCTAACATAGAAATACTACTCGGTAATTGTCCACCTGCATTTCTATATTGATCAAGCATTGTTGTTACATAATCAATATCTTGAAAATGACGATCATTAACAGCATAACCTTTTAAAAGATATTCTTTTAATATACTATTAGCCCATTTTCTAAAAAGAATGCCTTTAGGAGAATTTGTTCTATATCCGACAGCTAAAATAACATCGAGATTATAATACTTTACATTATATTCTTGAACATTTTTTGTACCCATATGTGCAAAATTTTGCACACATGCATTTTTTTCATCTAATTCATCATTTTTAAAAATATTTCTAATATGACGTCCTACAACAGTTCTATCAATACCAAATAAACTAGCAATTTGCTTTTGATTTAACCATACTGTTTCACCATTAGAAGAGACATTACATCTAATACAAATTTCCATCTTTGAACTGCACAACTTCATTTTTTTCAATCAAATCAACCATAAAAATACCATCCTTTCCTTTTGTTTCTTTAAATGATAGTAGCATGGTATATAAAGGTTGTCATTGGACAGATAGTCCACTATAAAGAGGTCGATTTTTTTGACATGATGATGTTGATGAAAATGATATGATAAAGGTAGAAAAAGTGAAAGAGCAGGAATTTGCTATTATTTTAAATAAATAATTATATGATAAAAGCTAACGGTTTTGCGTTAGCTTTTAGATTTTATGATGACCAAAGACTTCATTATGTATATCTTCCATTTCATAATCAATATCTGTAATGCTTTTAGCACAATCTGATAAACGATTACGAATATCATCAGAAATTTCTTTATCATTTTTATAACGTAAATGATGTTCTAATGTTGCCCAAAAATCCATCGCAATAGTACGAATTTGTATTTCTACAGGAACCATTACTTTTTCATTCGCTAAATAAACAGGAACTTCTACAACAAGATGTAAACTACGATAACCATTTTCTTTAGGATTTTTAATATAATCTTTAATCTTTAATAAATGAATATCATCTTGTCTTAAAAGAAGATCAGACATACGATAAATATCTTTAATATAATGACAAATCACACGTATACCAGCAATATCTTCAATATTTCCTTTGATTGATGAAACTTCTACAGGAAGATTTCTTCTTTTCATTTTTTCAACAACACTATGTGGCGATTTTAAACGCCATTCCATATGATGAATAGGATTATGATCAAAACGATGATGAAATTCATCATCTAAAATTTCTAATTTTGTTCTTACTTCCTTAATACCTGCTAAATACTTTTGTTCAACGTTGACATATTCATGATAAAAATCTAAATGATCTTTCGCAAAGAAAAAATCATTCATTTCACTTTTTATTTCTTTTTGCATGATACGACTCATAAAAGTTCACTCCTTATGTTTATTTTTATTATAAACGAACATAATGAACTTGAGGTGAAGTTTATGAAAAAAATCATTATTATTTTATTAATTACAATGAATTTAACAACTGTATGTGCAGTAAATGAAACACCAAGATATAAGATCATTGGTTCTTCTTATCGACAAGAAGATATTGATGAAATGTACAAAGTAAAAGATCAACTTCTTTTAAATTATAAAAAATGGGTCAAAGGTGTTGATGATGTTTATCAAGTTTTAGCAGATCATCAAGATGATTTTAATGCAAAATATTATAATGGTCTTTATACGATTGTATTAGGAGAAGGTAAAGGTAAATCTTTAGAAGGAAAGTTACAAGTTTCTTATTGTACATCAAGTAAAGATA
>ENA-OQHL01001059-OQHL01001059.1-human-gut-metagenome-genome-assembly--contig:-NODE-1059-length-15579-cov-2.823712_pt1 | contig 15579 bp, 18 predicted proteins | sample MGYA00242565_ERZ504723 | MGnify/ENA primary metagenome ERZ504723 (study PRJEB26092, sample SAMD00036211) | human gut metagenome | host: Homo sapiens | study: EMG produced TPA metagenomics assembly of... | reverse complement strand
GATGCACCATCTCGTTGATGGCGCCGCGGGCGTCCGACGACTGGCTGACGAACGAGTCGATGTAGGAGCGGATGTCGGTCTCGCGGTTGCCCATGTCGAGGTCCAACGGCTGGTCGTCGTCGGCGTTGTCGAAATCGGTGTTGTCGATCTTGGCGGGTTCGAGTCCTTCGCTCATGCGACGCATCCTGTCCTTGCGGAGCGTGTCGGACACGGTGGACTGGGATACGTCGAGCATGTCGGCGATGTCGGTCTGCTTGGCGCCTTCCTCGGAGAGTTCCACGATCTTCTTGCGGCGTTCCTCGCTGGACATGCTGCCCGCATCCACATGCTGGAGTTTGCCGGTCGCGTCACGGACCTTGCCTTCTGCGGGAGCAATGCCAGCTTTAGCTTTTGCACGATCAATGGTTGATGGATGGACGCCGAGGAGGGCGGCGATGCCACGGTTGCTGATCTTGCCCGGAGTGAAGCCTGTGATAAGGTCGGTGCGCTGCTGGCCGGTCACGCGGATCTTCTCCGCGGCGAAGTTGTCGGCGCAGTATGCGATCCAACCCTTCATGCCCTCGGGATAGCCGAGAGCGACCCAGATATGGCCATCGAAGGCCCTTTCCGCGGCGTGCACGAAGTCGTACTGGGCTTCGAGAGCGCGCAGGAGCTTGACCTTGAGATCTTCGGTGACGCGCCGTGCCTCTTCCTCGGTGTAGTTGGTTTCGCCCGGAGCAAGAGGATGTCCAGATGATTCGTTTTGGAAGTTCTCGGCCAATGCCGCGACAGGGTTCGTGTCGATCAGGTCCACGTCGGTGCCGGCGTTCACAACTTCGGGGGTGACGGTCGGCGTGTTTTCCTGATATCGGGTTTCATCCGGTGTGGTGGATGTGGAATAATCAGACATTGAGCTGGTCCTTTCCTCAGAGTTGGAATTGATTGCATTGAATGCGAAATCGTTCATTTCGGTTCCTTCTTTCTGTTTGACCTCCGGCTGGTTACCGTGAGGTCGAGGTATTTGGTAGTGCTGGATGGGATTGACTCGCCGCCCGTATGTGAGCTGCAATTCGTCCACGAGCTTGAAAGTGTCCTATACAGGTGCCATAGCTTTTTCCCTTTCACAAGTCCCTCTCGTACGCGCATCAGTAAGGCCGTATAGATAGTCAGTAGAGACATTGAAGGCAAGAGCCGTACGCCAGATATCCTTCGCGGTAAATCGAGTGGCCCCCGATAGCTTTGCGGAAATTGTCGGCTGTGACATGCTCAGAATTGCAGCGTACTGCACCTGTGAAGTATGAGTATCTGCCAGCAGTCCGTTAATTCTGCTCGCTATTATCTTTTCATCATCGTTTTTATAGCTCATGTCTATAAAGATATTACCTATAGTGGATATTTGCAAATTGGTGTGTCATACTTTGGGTATGGCACGTTTTTCAGTGAAGACAGAAGCATCTGAGCGACTTCAGGACATTTTTTACTAAGAATGTTCGTGTTCGTATGGCTCTTTACGATATAAAACAGGGCACTTTGGCCGAAGCATTGCATTTGACTCAAGCGACATTAAGCACAAAGTTGAACAGAAGAGTCGAGTGGACGGTAGCCGACATTTGCAAATGCGGCGGTTTTTTTCAAAGAGCCGGTGGAAAACCTTGTAAGCGATTCGGCAATTGAAGCAATTAGTGGGGGCTCAGAATATCAGGTGCCGCATTATGCGGCACCTGATATTTCCCGTCGCGAGCTTGCCGCCCCATCCGGCGTCCGTTACCTGCGTAAGCCGGACGAGAATGAGGGTATCGACGCCGACGGCACAGTCTACCGCACCAGCAGCCTGTCGCAGTACAAAAGCCACACCTGGCGCCGCAACAGCGGCAGTATCGCCGTCGCCCTGTGCTGCGGGCTGGGGGCGCAGGCCAACCACGGCTATGATGCCGACCTGGGGCAGTTTGCCCCTACGGCAGTGCAGACCGATAAAATGGCACAGACAGTGGCGCTGCTCGTAACGGCGCTGGGCCTGCAGCTTACTATCGATACCGTAATGACCCACTGCGAAGCAGCGCTGCTGGATGGCTACGGCCCTTACAGCGGCGACGCCGAAACACGCTGGGACTTGTGGTATATGCGCGATTCACCCGGCGACGGACAGATGAAGCCGGGTGGGGACATACTGCGCGGCAAAGCTCGCTGGTATTTAGAACACAGTAAAATTTAAAAAACAAAAGGAGTACAGAAAATGAGCACGACTAAAACAGCAACATCCTACAAACTATCCCTGGGCGTCGAAAACGGCGTCAATGCGCTGGGGGCAGCGCAGGTCAAATCCGTATCTGTAGGCAGCGTCAAGCTGGACGCCGCCGACGACAAATGCCTTGCTGTGGCCAATGCCATGAACGAGCTGATGAGCCACGAAGTGGTCAACGTCTACGTTACGGAAAAGGCCGAGCTGGCTCAGGCGGAATGATTTTATAGATCATCCGCCTGGCAGTAAATGTTTTTTGACTTTTTGATTTAAAGTTTAGATTTTTTATTAGCCCTTTCTTTAGAAGAAAGGGGATACGTTTCTTTTAGCGGCATAAGTTTTTGCTATGCAGCTTTCTTCCAGAAGCAAGCTGCATAGCAAAACTCTAAAAACAAACTCTAAAAATACGAAAAACAGCAAAAAAATAACCCTGCTTCAAAAAAGCGCATATAACCCGATTTTAAAGCAAAAGCCCTGAAAAAACACAAAAAAATAAAGTAGGCCGAAAACCTACAAAAAAGGAGCACACACCATGGAAAAAACCTTAGAACTCATCTTCACCAAAAGCGACGGCGCAAAAAAAACCTTAAGCATCGCCGACCCTCGCGAAGGACTCACCCTTGCCGCCGCCAAAACGGCAGCCGACAAGATCATAGCCGCCAACGTACTGACCAGCGGCGGTCTGGAACTGACAGAATTTACAGAAGCCCGCATCAAAACGGTCATTATTGATGTGCTTGCTTAGTGGAAGCCCAGGAACTATTTACAGCAATAGGCAATTTTGGCTTCCCGATAGTATTGAGCTGGTACCTGCTGCTGCGTATGGAGCAGCGGCTGCACGAGCTGAGCAGCGCCATTGTCAAGGAACAGAAAAAAACGGAATAAAGGCTTGAACACAGCTATAGCGCGACGTGCGATAGCCGGAACCATAAAAAATGATAAAAAAGATAAGGCGATGCAAACCTAAAGGTAAGCGTCGCCTTATCTTTTATGTTTTGTATTATACACCTAAAAATTATCAGTTGCAAGACCATTGAACAAATTTTTTAAAAAAGCGAACAAAAATGTCTGGCGGGGGGGACGAACGTGGTAATATAGTAAATGGTTAAAAATATTAACTGTAATAGGAAAATTTGAATCAAAAGATAATAGTTTTATTTTATTAGCGTTACTGCTAAGCTTGGCAATTGCTTGAGAATTAATAAAGATGAAAGTAGCTCTGCTGCAGTAAATTATCAGGTCAGCAAATTTTACTGCAGGTTATGAAGCTAACAGGAATGATAGCTAATAGGCAATCACAATTACAACACTATGGAAATAGGTTGTCTAATGAAGTGATAAAGTAAAAAGAAAGGTGTGAAAAAGATGGAAGGAATGGATCCTTTAAGGATTGGGGAGACTATCAAGATCAAAAGGATACAAAAAAGGATTACTCAAACTAATTCTTGCCAAGAAGCTTAAGATATCTCAAACGCATCTGAGCAATGCTGAAAACGGCAGAGTGATGCTGAGTTTGAAAGCACTGTTAAAGCTGCGAGATATTTTTGAATGTACTTTGGATGAATTGGTTGATCCTGACCGATTTGAGAAAAAGAAGGAACGGGTAAAAAGATACAAACTCGTACGCTGCAGCGAGTAGCTTTAGGGAGATGTTTAAGATGCATATCGAAAGCTGGGAGGAATCGATACACAAAGATAACAGGGCAGGATTAGGAGGGCTGACAGTCAAGTGTCTGATCTGCGGCCGTGAATTTGGCTGCAATAAAACATATCATGTCTATACAGCTTTGGTAGGAAGAAAGCGGCAATATTACTGCAGCTATTCCTGTTATAAACAAAGGCCTAATCCAAAGGAAAAAAGATGAATGGGAGGAAATGTATCATGGAAAAGATGGATTTAAGTAAAAAGGTGTTGGCGTCTTTACTGACAATGTCGTGTGTATATCTGGGGGGGCATCCGCGCTCCCGATGGCAGAGGCGGCAGAAAATGACCCCAATAATACGGTCGGACAAGTTATTACTGTCGGTGGCAGCCTGACTGGCGGTGATATTTTTAATTTTACGTCTGAGAACACTGCAAATTCTACAGCATTGCGATTTTATGGAGAGAATCTTGATATTCCTATGACTGGCAGCGGCGTTTATACGATCAACGGTAATGGTGGGATAATCAGTCAGGCTTATGGCATGGTTTTCGGCAGCAGTGAAGATGTTGAGACCGGAGGCTGGGGTGGCCCATCCAAAAGTTTTGTAAGAGCAACGGGTATTATAAACGGTGACTGGCAGCTGAATATCAAGTCTGATGCAGGAGAATCCAGAGGTATTATTATTGATGGAGGAACTAAATATATAAATCCCGGGTCTTTTGATTCTATTAACGATGCTAGTGATATAACTTTCAATGGCAAGGTGAATATTGATATTGAAGGTCAGGGTATAAATTCTATTTACTTAAATGACGGAGCTAAAGGCACTTTTAAGGACGATGTGAATATAAAAGGTACTAGTAATGGCAACAATGCGCTGTATGGTATCTATTCTTAATAACTATACAGATAACATGGGAAGTGTTTCTTTTGAGAAAGATTTGAAGTTGCAACTCTATCATAACAGTACTCAACAGGGCAGTAATCTTGGTTACGGCATCAATGTGTTCGGCAAACATAATACGCTTACAGTCCAAGGCAAAACTACCATTGATATTGGTTCAGCAGGACAAATAAGTTATGCCATTCAGGTAAACGGCCAGAATTCGTCTGCTATCTTTAGTGATACTGAGATTACAATGACGGGAGGTTCTACACAGCGCGGGGTAAATGCTGCTTATGGCAGTATTGATTTTACAGGCGATACCAAGATTACCTTGAACAATCATTCTGCGAGTAGTGGAACAATGAAAGCTACGGCAGTAAATGCACAGGACAGCGGTGTCGTAAATATTAATAGTGCTAAAGATAAAACAGTACAGGTCAAGGGACATTTTGTTTCAACATCTAAGGGTGTTATTAATGCTGTTTTTAATAATGCGAATTCCTGGTGGGAAGGCGATGCCCAGCTGAATGCCAGTGGCAATGCGATCAATTTAGAGTTGGCTAATGGTGCAGTTTGGTATCCCGGCTGCGATAGTACTATTTATAACAAAGGTATGAATTTGAATCTGCATGACGGTGGCATTGTTGATATGACGAAGACTGCTGATCAATATGCTGATTTAACTATTGGCAGTGTTAATGGTACTGGTGGTTTGTTCAGGTTGGAAACAGATGTTGTGAATATGCAAAGTGACAAGGTAAATATTCTTGCCAGTACAGATGCAGGCACGCACAGCATCGATATTATTGATGTTAACGAAGTGACGATGGATCAGATTGCTGCTGATGCAGGTAAAGGGCTTTTGCTGGCAACTGCGCCGGATGCGATTAAATTTACGGCTAACGAACGTGAACAATCGTTATTTTATGTGAAGTATAACTTAAAAGACGAAGTGCTTGGCACCGGGATGACAGAATGGAAACTGGATGGTTTTGAAATAGTGCCAGTAGAACCGGATAATCCGGATAACCCTGACATTAAACCTACTACCAGCGTTGGATACCATACTTTCTGCTAATGCGCTGAACTACCACACCTGGCGTACGGAAAACGACAAGCTGCTCCAACGCATGGGCGAGCTGAGACATAATGGCGAGGAAGAACAGGGAGCCTGGTTTCGCGTGAAGGGCAGCAAGATCAGCCGTGATAGTAAGTTTGGTTTTGAGAACAAATACACTGCTTATGAGCTGGGCTACGATCAGGTAACTAAACGTACTGCCGACAAAACACGTTATCAGGGCGTTGGTTTAAGCTATACTGACGGCAGCAGCAGCTACAGCCGTGGCAGCGGTGACAACAGCAGCAAGTCGATCAGCTTCTACAGCACTGATATCGGCAGCAATGGTCATTATCTGGATTTAGTATTTAAAATCAGCAATATGGATAATGATTTTACAGTTTATGATACCAACCGCAACAAGATCACTGGTGATTTTAATAATACCGGCGTATCGCTGAGCGCCGAATACGGCCGCAAAAATGATTTACAAAACAGCTGGTATATCGAGCCGCAGGCCCAGTTTACTTTAGGCTATCTGGGTGGCGATAACTACACTGCCAGCAATGGTATCAATGTAGATCAAAGTGGCATCAAAAGCGCCGTAGGCCGCATCGGTTTCAATATCGGTAAGGAAGTGGGGAATAAAGGTGTAGTTTATGTTAAAGCCAACCTGCTGCACGAGTTTGGCGGCGGTTACGATGTGACCATGACTGACAGCACAGGCCGGGTGAAAGTTAGTGACAGCTTTGACGATACCTGGTTCGAGTACGGTCTCGGTGCGGCAGTGACAATGGGTTCTAACAGCCAGCTTTATGTGGATGTAGAACGCAGCAGCGGCAGTGATTTTAAGAAAGACTGGACCTGGAATGCCGGTGTAAGGTGGAATTTCTAAAGACTAGCCCTTATTTGGGTTAGTCTCCAATAAGGAAGGATGAAATTTATGAACAATAAGGATTTAAGCAAGAAGGTGTTGGCGTCTTTGCTGACAATGTCGTGTGTATATCTGGGGGGGACATCCGTGCTGCCTCTGGTTGAAGCTGCGGCATTGGTAACCAGTGCCGATCAAAATATAACTTTGCCTGCAGATGGAGATAAGAGGCAGGAATTTATTGATCTGAATAAGCCTTACAGCGGCGAGAAGCAGATCGTTTATTTGCTGAATGCGCAGGGTGATCCTGAACGCAAGGCGATTTTCAGCGGTGCAGGGACTGTTATCAAAATGCAGGGAATAAATAGTAAGCAGGTCACGGCATTGACTGCTTATGACGGGGCGAACGTGGAGTTTAACGCCGATAGTACTGATTTGAGTGCTAGCAGTAGCAAAGCAGGAGTGAGCGCGATCGCTGTGGTTAATACGTCGGGAGATAATTATGGTAGCGTGATCAGATTCAACAGTGCAGAAACGAGGATCAACGCCGATGCTGTCGGCACGGCTACTGGTGTGTATACGGAAAAGTACAGTGCGACGCAGTTCAGCGCAAATACCGTCAGCAATATTAACGCCGTATCACAAAAGAATGATGCTTATGCTTTGCTCAACGGAGGCAAAACGATTATCAACGGCACTGTAAATTTAAGAGCTGCAACTGATATCGGCGATGCTATGGGTCTTGTTGGGCGTTATGAAACTGACGGCTTTGAGTTTCAGCGTGTTGGCGGCAGTGTGACGACTGATGCCAACAGTGCTGTAAATATCGAGGCTGAATCGGCACAGGGCAGAACGGTGGGGGTATTGGCAGAGAGGGGCGGTTGGGTAACGTTTAACGGTGCTTTGAATGTTACAGCCAAGGCTGCCGCTAATGACGGCTTTGGCGTTTGGGCCAATAAAGCAAACAGTAAGATGATGATTGATGGACAGACGGATATTAAGGTAGACCGAGGGGCCAACGACAGTGATTTTAAGCTTGTCAGGGCTTTGCACGCTGTGCAGGGCGGCACGATAGAGGTCAATAGCAGCGGTAAGAGTAATCTGGTTACTGTCGACGGCGATTTGTATGCCGATGGTAAGGGTTATACTGATGGCAGCGCTATGTCGCTTGAGATAGTTGTCAATCCCTGGACACATTGGGAGCAGGATACGGATTTACGTTATATGCAGGGTAATAAACCGACGGTTTTGAGTGCTGATGTGCCAACTGACGGAAGTTCTTATATCAATTTTGTGATGGATAAGGCCGGTTCGTATTTATACGGAGCTGCCAACGGCAATGTGTATATTACGGCCAAGAAGGATACTGAATGGCAGGTGACCGGTGACAGTGACTTTATGGCGCTTAATGTTAACGAGGGCCTGATCGATCTTTCGCACCAGGAGCATTATTATAAGACGTCGAATCCGTATCAAAAAATGTCTATAGATACTTTGTCGGGAAATAACGGTAATTTTGTTATCAATACAGATATTTTGAATGATGCCGGTGTGACAGTGGTGAAAGTCGGAACGGAGATCTATCATGGCGGTACGCTTAACGGTAATACGTACAGTTACACTGCTGCTGATGGCAGTGACCAAACGATAAATTTAAGTGATCCTGTCATTTATACACGTTATGGTGACTTTATTCATGCCGAAAACAGTGCAGGAGCTATGACGCATACGGTGTATGTTGATGATGATGCTTTTAAAAATGAGGCTGATGTGACTGGAAAATACTTGAAATTTGCCCGCGTAACTGATGATGTGACCTTTAACGCAGGTACAAAGCAGGTTTCGGAGCTGTTTTCGTATAAGCCTGTACTGTTACAGACGCAGGAAGAAGATAAGGCAGCTAACAGTGAATTAGTATCCAAAGATGAATTTGATAATTTGCAATGGGTGGATTCTACCAACCGTGACTGGTGGATAACAGGCTATAACAAAGTGACTGCCGATGATCCCAAGGTGCCGGTGGCCGCTTTGGCAGCAGGGTTTGCCGGTTGGCGTTACTGGAATGAAAACGACACCTTACTTAAACGAATGGGCGAGCTGCGTTATTCTACTGACGCTGGCGGAGACTGGATCCGTATTATCCGCAGTAAGCATAATCGTGGGGGAGAATATGGTTTCAGCAATCATATGACAACAGTACAACTGGGGTACGATAAACGCGAAGTACGCACAAACGGTATTTGGCGTAAAGGTATTGCTTTGAGCCGTGGTGTGGGCAAAAGCTCATATAATAAAGGCAATGGCGAAAACAGCAACAATAGTTTGGCATTATATGGTACATGGCTGGGCAACAAGGGGCACTATTTGGATCTTATAGCCAAGGGTAGCAGGCTGCATAGCGACCACGAAACTTACGGCGAGTTTGCGGACAGCGGCAGCGGCAAAAACTGGGCGACAAGTATAAGCGCTGAATACGGGCGTAAAAAACAGCTTAACGAAGCTGGCTGGTTTGTTGAACCGCAGGCCCAACTGACTTATGGGCATTTATGGGGCGATTCATATACTACTAAAAATGGTATTGAAGTTGAAACAGATTCGATAAACAGTTTAGTGGGGCGGCTCGGTTTCGTATTGAGTCGTGAATTTGACAGAAATACGGTCAAGGCTTCCCGTTATTATGCTAAGGCTTCGCTGCTGCACGAATTTTTTGGTGATGACAGTGTTACTTTACGTGACAGTAAAAATGACGACAGGCTGACTTTTAACGACAGTCAGGGTGGTACTTGGTTGGAGGTTGGTATTGGTACGGACGTGCTGTTGAGTGAACGGACTAATTTTTATTTTGATATTGAAAAAACTTTCGGCGGTACGGTAAAAACACCTTACCGTATTGAAGGCGGTTTCAGGTGGGAGTTTTAACTGTTGTTATACATAAGTCATAAAAATCAGCTGTGAAAAGGAGAGTGTTGAAGATGAAAAAGTTTTTAGTTATGTTAGTGATGCTGGTGGGGGTATTTGCTATGACTGGCTGCGGTAGCAGCAGTCTTGTCGGCAATATCATTAAAGACGAGGGTTCTTTGGTTAAGATCATGGATGAATTTAAAAATCTGGATGGACTAAAAGGTAAAGAGATACTTATTTTTCAAGATGTTAATATGTATACCGGTGAAACAGGAAACAGAGTTGTTATTAATATTTTAAAACCGGGTACTGATGATGAAGTGGATAACTATGAGTATCGCGGCGGGTGGAGTAAGGCAAGGCCCGTACAGCTTTCCGGCAGTGGCAAAGCTATCGACAATTGTATACCTTTAGAGCAGCTTGATTTTGCCAAGATTCCTCAAGTTTATAAAAGCATGGAAGCCCAAATAAAAGATATCGAAGGCGCTAAAATAGATGATTATATGAGTTTCAGATTTTGGCAGGGTAAGTGGGATATTTCTGTATCTGCTAAAAGTCCAAGGGCTAAGTATTTTGCAGATTTTGACTTAGATGGAAATTTGAAAAAATTTAAGAAAAACTGAACCATTTCAATATTAGGATTGCTTTCATGGTGAGAAAAATGCTATATTGACATAGTACTTTTGAAATTAATAAACTAAGGAGATGATTATTGGTGCGTTATGAAATTATGCAGCCGGGCGCTTTTGCCTTTTTAAAGGTACAGCTGGAAGCAGGCGAGAGTATTAAAGCGGAATCTGATGCTATGATGGCGATGTCAGGTAATATCAAAGTTGAAGGTAAAATGGAGGGCGGGATGCTGGGCGGCCTGGCACGTAAATTTTAAGCGGCGAAAGCTTGTTTTTTCAGCATCTGACAGCACAGGGGCAAGCTGGGGAGGCTGTTTTAGCCCCGCCGATACCGGGAGATGTTTCAGCCTATGAGTTGACAGGCAATACCTTATGTATTACTTCTGGCGGTTTTTTAGCGGCGGAAGAGAGTGTAAAAATAGAGACTAAGATGCAGAATCTGGGTAAAGGTCTTTTTTCCGGCGCCGGGTTATTTGTCGTTAAAGCTTCAGGTACGGGAACCTTATTCTTCAATTCGTTCGGGGCTATCTATCCGTTAGAATTGCAGGTGGGCGAAGAGATGGTTGTTGATACAGGTCATTTGGTAGCTTGGGATGCTGATATGAATTATAAGGTAACGAAAGCAAGTTCCGGGATCATGTCCAGCCTGACTTCAGGTGAGATGTTGGTATGTAAGTTTACCGGGCCGGGAAAAGTTTATACACAAAGCCGTAATCCTGGTAGTTTTGGCTGCTGGGTTGGTGGTATTATTCCATCACAGGGCTAATAAAATTACAATCAAAGCACAGACCATTTTGGTCTGTGCTTTTTACTATGAAAAAACAGAAAACGGCTTGACGATAATTTTCAGAAAACTTATAATAGATATAGAATATATTATTAGATAATGATTATCGAAAAAATGGAGGTTGAGGAGAAATGGCAAAATATAAATGCAGTGTCTGCGGTTATATTTATGACGAAGAAAAAGAGGGGCAGCCACTGCTTGACAGTAAATGCCCGGTCTGTGGAATGACGATGGTATTAATGGAGGAAAACGACAGCGAAGCTGCTGCTTCTACTGCTCTGGAAGCAGATGCAGCTCCGGAGGAGCTGGCTTATGATCCGGCATACGCCCGTTGTGACGCCAGTTGCCGTTATATGGACGATATCCATGAAATGGCTGTAACAGGTAAGTCGATCATCGGTGCTATGGGTACGCCGATGCCGATGCCTGGCTGGGACGATATCCTGCTGCTGGGTAATCAGCTGAATCCGCCGCCGCTCAATGATCATGACGCGGTTGATACGACGACTGTGATTGGTAAAAATGCCAAAAAGCCGTTGATTTTGACTAATCCGATTTTTGTTTCACATATGTCTTTCGGAGCTTTGTCAAAAGAGACTAAAGTGGCTTTAGCCAGGGGCAGCGCTTTGGCAGGTGCGGCGATGTGCAGTGGTGAAGGCGGTATTCTGCCGGAAGAAATGGCAGCGGCGCATAAATATATTTTTGAATATATCCCCAATTTATACAGTGTGACACGGGAAAATCTGCGTAATGCCGATGCGATCGAGATCAAGATCGGCCAGGGTACGAAGCCCGGTATGGGCGGGCATCTTCCCGGCAGCAAAGTGACACCGGAAATCGCGGCGATCAGGAATAAACCTTTGGGTGAAGATGTTATCAGCCCGTCCAAGTTTCCTGATATCAATACGAAAGAGGATTTGAAAGCATTGGTGACGAAGCTGCGCGAGGAATCTGACGGCAGGCCTATAGGTATCAAGATCGCAGCCGGTAAGCTAGAACGTGATTTGGAGTTTTGCGTTTTTGCAGAGCCTGATTTTATTACGATCGACGGACGCGGCGGCGCTACAGGCGCCAGCCCGAAGCTGGTTCGTGATGCGACCAGTGTTCCGACCGTTTATGCTTTGTATCGTGCCCGCAAGTATCTTGATGCTGTGGGAGCTGATGATATTGCGCTGGTGATCACCGGCGGGCTGCGGGTATCGTCTGATTTCGCCAAGGCTTTGGCTATGGGTGCGGATGCTGTGGCAGTAGCATCGGCTGCTTTGATTGCGGCAGCCTGCCAGCAGTATCGTATCTGTGGTACGGGTAAATGTCCTGTAGGTATCGCTACGCAGGATCAGGAGCTGCGCTCCAGATTTAAGATCGAAGCATCGGCGCAGAGGGTAGCAAACTTTTTGAACTGTTCTCTGGCAGAGCTGAAAACATATGCCCGTATCACTGGTCATAAGAATCTGCATGATTTGAATGCAGGTGATTTGTGTACGATCAATCGTGAGATTTCTGACTATACCAATATTCCTCATGCCTGATATTTAAATATGTTGTGGAAGCTTCCCCCGTATGCATTGGCATGCGGGGTTTCTTTTTGGCATCAATGCTGAAATTTATAATATGAACTTTTTGCAAACTTTAACTGTAAATGCTTGACTTAAAGTTGACTCTAGCCTGTAAAATCGAATTAAAGGCAAAGGCGTTATGGTAAAATACCAAACGCTGCTTTGGGTAAAATAAAAGATGAGGAGGTATAGTATGAAAAAAATTGTTGTGGTGCTGATGTCGATTCTGGCAATGCTGGTGGCGGCTTGCGGCGGCAGTAATGCCGAAGCTATTTCTACTGATAATGGAGGGAAAATTATGCAGAGTGAAAATAAAACTAACAGCAGTAAGGCTTTGGTCGTGTATTATTCGCGGTCAGGTAATACCGAGGCTCTTGCCAGAATGATCGGTAATGAAACAGGTGCGGATATGTTCAGGGTGACTACTGTCACGCCATATCCTGAAGCTTATAGGGAAACTACTGAAGTTGCCAGAGCCGAACGTGATAATAACGCGCGTCCTGCAATTAACGGACGTGTAGAAAATATGGCGGATTACGATGTCGTTTATATCGGCGTGCCTAACTGGTGGAGCACGATGCCGATGCCGATGTTCACTTTTTTAGAGCAGTATGATTTGTCCGGCAAAACTATCGTACCGTTCGTTACTCATGGCGGCGGTGGCGTAGCTAATTGTGTCAGCGATCTAAAGAAAGCTGTTCCCGGAGCTACAGTGCTGGATGCATTGGTAGTCAGCGGCGGCAGCGCGCAAAATGCCCAGAGCGATGTCAGTGCCTGGCTGAAACGCTTGGGTTTAGTAAAATAAAATATCATTTCCTGACAGTAAAAACAGAGAGTGCTTTTTGAGCCCTCTCTGTTTTGTTATATCCATATTTAAATATATTCTTTTTTCAGGTATTCTAAAAATTTTTCAGAGGCTTTGGAAAAGGTTTGATATTTTTTCCAGACAATATCAAGCCCAACTTCAAGTGTTGGTTCTAATGGGCGAAAGCAAAGCGGGCTGTCGTCATATGATTTGATGATTCTGTCGATGCTTAATGCATAGCCGACCCCTTCTTCTACCATAAGGGAAGCGTTATATAAAAGATTATAGGTAGCGACGATATTCAGATTGTCGTAATTTCCTCCCATCCAGCCGGCTATCTCATTTTTGACCATGGCCTGGTTGGAAATAATCAGCGGCAGGCCCAGCAAATCATGAGGCTTGATAGTTTTATTTTCAGCTAAAGGGCTGGCTTTGGTCATCCATAAACCCCAGATATCAGTGATCGGTAATTTTATAAAATCGTATTTCTTAAGGTCAGCCGGCTCGATAAACAAGCCAAAATCAAGCAGTCCGCTGTCCAGACGTTCGGAAACGTCTTCGGCTTGGCCGCTGAAGATATGAAAATGTATATGGTCATATTCTTGGCGTATTTTACTGATTATTTTAGCCAGCATCCGCATACCTTCAGTTTCTGCACAGCCAATATAAATATCACCTGTAATGTTTTCAGCAGAGGCGTTGATTTCAGCTTTGGTTTTTTTCCATTAGAGCAACGATTTCTTCTGCTCTTTTGCGCAGGATCATACCATCTTCCGTCAGCGTTATTTTTGCGGTTCCCGCGGATAAAAAGCTGTTTGCCAAGTTCTGCTTCCAGTTCTTTGAGCTGCCTTGAAAGCGGTGGCTGTGTCATATGTAAAAATTCGGCTGCACCGCTGATACTTTCTTCGCGGGCTACGGCAAGGAAATACTGCAGGGTTCTGATATCCATAAAATTTCACCTCCAATATAAGTATTATAATAGTTTTTAATATACTTTTCAAGTATGGCAAAGCATTTAATATATGTATTTGATATTCTTGGATTCTGTTTTTATAATTAAGACAAAGGAGCCGGGTAAGCAGGATTATCAGTGAAGCTGAAAGGCTCTGTTTTGAAACTTATTGTAAATGGATCAATGATTTTAAGGAGTTGAGAAGTATGAAAAAGAAAGTTTTGGCTGACCGTTATTTGAAAATGTTTAAGAGTATCGCTTTAGGGGTGATTTTATCGACGGCTGGTACAAGCGCTGTGTTTGCTGCTGACAGGCCTGCTGATGCTGATAATTTTTACAGGAGTGATAAGGTGGAGGTCCAGAAAGTCACTTTTAAAAATCAGTACAAGATGAATATTGCCGGTAATTTGTATCTGCCGAAAGATATGGACAAAAGTAAAAAACATGCTGCTATCATAGTAGGGCATCCAATGGGGGCAGTAAAAGAGCAAAGCGCTGATCTTTACGCTGTTAAGATGGCAGAACGCGGTTTTGTAACTATGTCTGTCGATCTGGCGTTTTGGGGCGGCAGTGACGGCCAGCCACGCAATGCTGTTGCGCCTGAGCTTTATGCTGAAACCTTCAGTGCGGCGGTAGATTACCTGGGTACAGGGCCTTTTGCTGATCGAGAAAAGATTGGCGCGATCGGGATCTGCGGCAGCGGCAGTTTTGCTATCAGCGCCGCTAAAATCGATCCCCGCCTGAAAGCCGTTGCAACTATTAGTATGTATGATATGGGTGCAGCTAACCGCAATGGACTTAATCATTCTCTGACGCTTGCACAAAGAAAACAGATCATTGCTGATGCGGCGGAGCAGCGTTATGTGGAATTCCAGGGTGGCGCAACTAAATACACAAGCGGGACCGTACATGAGATCACGGAAAAGTCCAATCCTATTGAACGCGAATTCTATGATTTTTCACCGTACGCCAAGAGGAGAATTTACTCCTGCAGGTTCTTCGCCGCTTTTAACGACACATCCGACGCTTTCCAGTAATACTAAATTTATGAATTTTTATCCCTTCAATGATATTGAAACAATTTCTCCGCGTCCGCTGCTCTTTATTACCGGTGATCAGGCACATTCCAAAGAGTTTAGCGAAGATGCATATAAACGTGCGGCTGAACCGAAAGAACTGTATTATGTTGCCGGTGCAGGCCACGTAGATCTTTATGACAGGGTAGAGCTTATTCCGTTTGATAAGCTCGAAAGCTTCTTCAAGGCTAATTT
>ENA-OQHL01001058-OQHL01001058.1-human-gut-metagenome-genome-assembly--contig:-NODE-1058-length-15589-cov-2.834692_pt1 | contig 15589 bp, 9 predicted proteins | sample MGYA00242565_ERZ504723 | MGnify/ENA primary metagenome ERZ504723 (study PRJEB26092, sample SAMD00036211) | human gut metagenome | host: Homo sapiens | study: EMG produced TPA metagenomics assembly of... | reverse complement strand
TGCTTTTTATTTGCTTGTATAAAATACAGGGGGTGGAACATGTACGACGAAAAATGCCTGCGTCAGATCGGCGGCAACGTCAAATACCTGCGCAGCGTCTGCCATATAACCCAGCAGGACCTGGCGGCTCGCATCGGCATCAGCCAGACGCACCTGTGCAATCTTGAGCATGACCATGCCCGGATCAGCATGAAGCTGCTGCTGCGTATCGCCAATACGCTGGGGTGCGCTCTGGAAGTACTGCTGGACACAAAAGCGGCGGTGGCCTGGGGCGAAAACAGGGACGAGCCGGAAATGGAAGCGGTTGAGGAAGAAGAAGAAGCAAGCTATTCGCTGGAAGAAGTGCGCCTGCTGCTGCAAATACTGCAGCCCCGCAAAAGCGCGTCCGGTTTAAAAAGGTAAAAGCGATGAATAAGGGAGATGGACGAAGTGAGTAAAAGGGAGATACGTGCCAAAAGACTGGTGGCGGCAGTACTGCTGGCGATCAGTGTGCAGATGTGGTCTGCGCCGCCGTTGTGGGCGGCGGAAGCGTCAGTGCAGACGGAAACGTCGGCGGCCGGGGAAGCAAAAGAAACAAAGGACGCAAAGGACGCAAAAGCAGCGGACAGCGAAACCGGCGGTGAAGCGGACGCCGGGGAAGAAGAAACTGTCGTTGTGCCGGTCATCGGCTACAGTACGCGCTCGGCCGCAGGCAGCGACTACGGCGTCATGCCGCTGGCTGATATGGCTGTTGACGGCGCGCTGACAGGGGTAACCGGTATCAACGGTTCAGAGCTTGTTGTTGATAAAGTCAATAATAATTTCTTTATTGGAACAACAGAATATGGTGGTTTTGATAAAAAATCTAAAAACAGGGCTGTCATAGGTCTTGGTATATACGTCGATCCAAGTGATAATATCAGTGTTTTTGGTACTTCTGCTGAAGGTCATGGTGAGTCAGCCAGTGCTTTTGGTTATAACGCTAGTGCTGATGAATTTTCCAGTGTTTTTGGTTCTGGTGCTAATGCCGCTTCAAATGGCAGTGCTTTTGGTTATAATGCAGAAGCTGTAGAGCAATATGCCAGTGCTTTTGGTTCTGGTGCTGTAGCTGGAGACAATCATACCATTGCTTTTGGTTATAGTGCGAAGTCTGCAGGGTCTTATTCTATTGCTGTTGGTTCGGAAGCGATAGTTGAAGTCGCGAGAGGTATCGCAATAGGTACTTTTGCCCATATAGAAAAATACGAAGGTTATGCGGATTCTGGTAATATTGCTATTGGTACTGAGGCGCATACGAACGCTCTATATAGTATGGCTATTGGTGATTGTGCAGATTCAACGTTTAAAAACAGTATTGCTATCGGTGCAAGTAGTAATACGACAGCGGAAAATCAGGTATCTTTCGGTACAGGAGTCATTAACACTATTAATGGAAATGAAGTAGTCACCTGGACGGATCGCCGCAGTCTGGCCGGCATCAGCGATATCGAGATGGCAGGTGCTTTGACAGGTGTAACAAGTATTAACGGTAGTGTGCTGGCAGCTATGAATGAAGATGTGACTAACAAAAGCCTTGCTATTGGCGCCGGGGCTGTTTTTATGGATCCTGACTCGTCAGTAACAACAATTTCTAAAAATGCCATTGCCATAGGTAATGGTACAAAAGTGTTGGGTGATGGCTCGCTTGCTATCGGTTATTATGCTTATCAGCGTGTAGGGGCTTTTGCCGGTGGTATAGAAAGTATTGCTATTAACGGTTGGGTTTCTTTGGAGGCAAACTACAATATAGCAATCGGCGGTTCTGTAGTAGATGCCGACAATGTTGTCGCTATCGGCTATAATGCAGCGTCGGATTCTTCTAATGCTGTAGCAATTGGTAGCAATACTTATGCTAGTTATGATGGTACTGCTTTGGGGTATGCTGCGCAGGGAACTTACCACAACGCTGTTGCTATTGGTGCATATAGCGGAACGACAGAGGAAAATCAGGTATCCTTTGGTCATAAGGTTGGCGATCGCAACTATGCAGATGGCAGTGACTACAGTGACGACCTGTTCCGCAGTCTGGTAAATGTTGCCGACATTGATATGCACGGCAACATCAGCCTGGGCGGCGAGTGGAAGGAAAATACAACTTCTGGCCTTTACGAAAGCAATGGCAAAGGCGAGCTGAACGGCGTCACCAGCATCAACGGAGTGATTTTTGCCAAAGACAGCATGAATAATCAAGAAGGTTTGCTTATTGGCACACCTGCTTCTGGTACTAGTTTCTATGGAGATGCCAGTGTTATGATCGGTTTGAACATTGATAATAGCGCCATAGATGCTGTAGGTATAGGCAATTATGCAAAAGTAAGAGGTGACGGGTCTGTAGCTATTGGATATGGAGCTGAGGCAATGAGTAATATGGCTATGTATCCTACGGCTATTGGTTTCTTCGCACGTGCTATCGGCGATGAGGTTGTGGCGATAGGTGGTAGCAGTTACGCTGTACATGAGTTCAGCGTAGCGCTAGGTGATGACAGCAGTACCTCGGCAGAGAATCAGGTATCCTTCGGACATAAGGCTGGCGATAAATATGGCGATGGCGGAAGAGATATCTACGGTAGCGATCTGTTCCGCAGTCTGGTAAATGTTGCCGATATTGAAATGCACGGTGCTTTGACAGGCGTCACAGGTATCGACGGCGTAACCGTCAGCGGCACGGATGCCAGCACGGGGCTGACCGTGGGCGGCAATGCCGTGATCGGCAAAACTGATACACCGTTCAGCAGTACGGGCTTTGCAGTTGCTAAAGACGGCGCTGTGACTGCCAAAAACTGTCAACGGAGCGACGATAACAGGTACTGGTTTTAATGGTGTAACGCTTAGTACGGACGGCAAAGTCAACGGCGCGGCTATCACCAGTGAACTAGCGTTTAATGGTGTGAAGCTGGAAAAAGGCGCCGACAGTCACTATAAAGTTGGCGGCGTCGACGTAACGAAAATGCAGACTGACGTTGCAGGCAAAGCAGATGCGGCGACAGTAACGGCTCTGGATACAAGGGTCGGCAAGTCGGAAACGGATATCGGCACCTTAAAAACAACAGTCGGCGACAGCAGTAAAGGCTTGGTCAAAGATACTGCCGACTTGAAAGCGGCGGTCGGTGACAGCAGTAAGGGTTTGGTGAAACAGGTAAGTGATGTCGATACTGCTTATAAAGCGGCAGATACTGTTCTGCAGGGCAGGGCAAAGACACTGGAGGACAAAACGGCAGGCATCAGCCGTAGTGGCAGTACTACTACACTGGAAACAAACACCAGTGTCAGCAGCAGCGGTATAACAACGAATAAAGCAACGGTCAGCGGTGCGACAGCTACAACGCTGGAAAACGGCAAGCTGACGGTGGGCGCAGCTGCAGTGCAGAATACAGGTTTTGCAGTGGGCAGCAGCAGTTTGAATAATGGCAGTCTGACGGTAGACGGTAATAATAAACTGACGACGGCAGGACTGACGGCCAGCAAAGTAACTGTAGGAACTGTAACAGTGAGCGGCGGCAAAGTGAGCGGACTGACGGACGCGGCTTTGAGTGCTGTCAGTACGGAAGCTGTAACAGGCAAGCAGCTGAACGCGACCAATACGACGGTCAGTGCTTTGGATACTGCTTACAAAGCAGCGGATACGCAGATACGGACTGATTTTGCGGCAGCAGATACGGCTTTAAAAACAGAGCTGAATACTGCCATTGATGAAAAAGCTAAGAAAGCGACCGATTTAGCAGGTTACGGCATTACCGACGCTTATACAAAGACTGCTGCTGATGAAAAAATAACTGCGGCAACTGCCGATATGGCAACTAAAACGCAGGTAACGGCAGATATCGGCACAGCTAAAACAGCGCTTGAAAGCGCTTATCAGGCAGCAGATACGGCGTTGAGCAATAGAGCGGCAGCCTTGGAAACAGCCGCTACAGGTATGAGTTATGACGCTGGCAAGAATACTACCACCTTTACTGGTGGCGTGACAGCGACTGTACTGACGGCAGGTGAGTTTAAAGTCGGTGCAACAGGCTTCGGCTTTGGCAATGACGGCGCTTTAACGGCTAAAACTGTCAACGGTATAGAGATCAAAAAAGACGAATCGAAAGTAATGGTAGGCGGCATCGACCTGACGGCGCTGAGCAATGGTGATGTAGTTACCGATAATACCAAAGGCATCGGACGGAATCAGGATACGGCAACGACTACTATCGAAACCAATACGGCGATCAGCAGCAGCGGCATCACTACTAATGCCGTAACTGCCAGCGGTACGGTAAAAGCAGGTGAATTTGTAGAAGGAAGCCAAAAACTTTCTGATAAATATGCTGCTAAAACAGCGCTGGCTGATTATACGACTACTACAGATATGAATACGAAGTTCGCTGATTACGCAACTACTACAGCAGTAGACACCAAACTTGCTGATTACGCTAAGAGCGACAGCGTTTACAGCAAAGCAGCGGCGGATACGGCCTTTGCTAAAGCAGGTGACGTCGATACTTTAAAAACAACAGTTGGTGACACTGATGGCGGTCTGGTAAAAGATGTTAAGGACCTGCAAAGCGGCAAGGCAGATAAAGCGACTACGCTGGCCGGTTACGGCATTGCTGACGCGTATACGCAAACCGAAATCAATGAGAAGATCGTTGAAGCAACGAAGGATCTGGCGACCAGCGCGACCGTAACAGATATTCAAAGCGGGCTGGAGGAAGTGACTGGCAAAACGGCAGGGCTGAGTTATGATACTGCTTCCGGAAGCAGTAAGTTCAGCGGCAGCGTGGTTATTGGCAATGAGGGTGCTAAAACCCATACTCAAATCACAGATGATGCGATTATTTTCGGTGAGGGCACTGATAAGCAGGTCACAGTAGATGCCAGCGGTATCCACGTAGGTAAAAAAGCGGCCGGCGGCATTGCTTTATATGCCGATGCTGACGGTACGCATATCGATCACACCAGTCTGGTAACAGGCTCGGTAACGGCGGACAATCTGAACGGCGTCGCTATCAGCGGCAACGCAACTGACGGTTTGAGTGTAGGCGGCGTCAGTATCAAAGCATTGTCGGAACGTCTGGACAGCCTGGAACAGGATGGCGTGGCTACCGCCGACATGGGCGGCATCAAACGCACTGACGTTGTAGAAAACAGTGGCAAAACAATAATCGAAGACACAACCAGTTTTACTAAAGACGGCTTGAAAACAGCGAACATGGAAGCGGCGACGGCTGCTCTCGGCGGCGTAAATTTTGCCGCAGGCGCAGTGACAGGCGTCAGCAGTATCAACGGCGTTGTTTTTGGCAGTGATGGTAAAATCGGCGGCGTGAGCCTGAGCGGCGGTAAAGTGGACGGCGTGGACGTTGGCTGGCTGGATCAGCGGGTAAAATCGCTGGAAGACAACAGCACAGGAGGCGGCGGTACGGGCGGCGGTGGCAGCAGTGCCAATACCAGCGGCATCCACAAGCCTGACAGTGATACTACTAACATCGAAGGCAATACCAGTATCACTACTGACGGTATTGACACTAATAAAGTCAATGCCAGCGATTCGATCGTTGTCGCTGATGGTGAAAAGAATAAAACAGTTATCAGTAAAGACGGTATTCTGGTGGCCGAAGGCGAAAAGAATCAGGTCAAGATCAATGAAGATGGTATCCACGTTGGTAAAAACAGCTCGGTCGTCAACGACACCGACGGCTTTATTACGGATAAAGGACTGTATATCGGCGTCAGCAGCAGCAGCGATACCAGCACAGCCAAATTCAGCGTTGCCCCTAACGGCAACCTGAGCAGCAAAGCTGGCGACTACGGTTTCAGCAATACCTCGGCAGACGGCGCCAAATTTACCCACAGCGGTGATACGGCTTACGGCACAGGCAGCCAGCTGGATACTACGATCCAGGGCAATAAGGTGAATACCGGCAGGATAGATACGGACGAGTTATACGTAGACGGTAATAAGGTAACTGTAGCCGGAGGTACTATTGACAAGACTGACGCCGTAAACAACCATTTGAGCGGTGCTGATGCCGACGGGAATACAGTGACTAATGACTTTAAGACCAGCGCTGTGAACGGAACGACACAGGCGGCTGAGAAAACCTCGGCTGACGGTAAGGAAAGCACCAAGACCGTCAATAATACCTCGGCAGGCGGTACCGGCGTGACGACCAGCAAGACCACGACCGACAGCAAAGACAATGTGACGGTGAAGGAAAGCAGCTTCGGCACGAATGAAAAAGGTATGACGCTGAGCACAAGCAATAAGGTAACTGACAAAGACGGAAAGGTTACTAAAGACACCAGCGGCACGACCACGATGACCGGCGACAGTATCAGCGTCAGCAAAACAACGACGACTACGGAAAAAGACGCTGACGGCAACGAGAAAGAAGTCACCAAGACCAGCGGCACCACGATCGGCAGCGGCGAAGTGACCTTGAAACGCGAGGACGGCAGCACGATAGAAGTAGGCAGCGCCATTGAAGGTATGCAGAGTGATATGCGAGAGCTGGACGGCAGGGTCAACCGTATGGGAGTCGAGATCAAGGAAGTGGGCGCACTGAGCGCCGCTTTGGCAGGTCTGCATCCGCAGCCTGAAAACGCCAACAGCCGTGCGGATTTCGCAATGGCGATGGGCAGTTATGAGGGCAAGCAGGCGCTGGCAGTAGGCGGGTTCTATCGCCCTGACAAACGGACGATGCTGAGTATCGGGGCATCGACGACCAGCAGCAAGCATATGATGAATATGGGTATCAGCATAGCGCTGGACAGGCTGCCGGAAGCAGAGCGCAGGGCGAAGGAAGCGGCCAAAGCTGCTGGCGTTGAGCAGGAAACACTGAACAGGGTGCTGGAGCGTCTGGCGGCTTTGGAGCAGGATAACAGGCGTTTGCAGGCTGATAATGAAAAGCGTGATGTTGCTTATGAGAAACTGGCTGCTGATTATACGCAGCTGAAAGAAAAATATATAGAAGAAACTGCTGACAGGCAGCAGCCTGAACAAGCTGAGGCTGAAGAATAAATGTTGGGGGTTGGATGGTAATGAAAAAGACAGTAATCTTATTGATATTAACTTTGATGATGGTGGTGAGTGGTATGTGTTATGCGGCAGGAGATGGCAGTGACTTGAACAGGCAGCAGAAGGTGGCCGATAAGTTTATGGCAGTACTCAGCGGCGATGCTGCGGCTGTAACGCAGCTGCAGGTAGATATGGTGCCGGAGCTGGCAGAGAAGATGACGGCGGCTAATTTTGCCGCTTTGCAAAAGCAGCTGAAGGAACAGTTTGGTATTCAGAAATCGGTGCGTTTTGCGGTTTATGAGCGGTTCGACCAGGGCGACCGCCTGACGTATCTTGTAGGCTACAGCAGGCAGCAGGCTGTGCGCGCGGTATATGGTTTCGATAAAAACGGTAAGCTGAGCGAATTCGTTTTTGTACCGCTGGAAGTAAAGGCGGCCCAGAAATAAAAATCAATAAAACCCAATAAAAAAGGCCGGACTGTTAAGTCCGGCCTTTTTATATAGATAAGGTCTGTTACCAGGTGAACCAGGTATAGATGCTGAATACTGTCAGCAGCATGACTTCTAAAATAAACATCGGTTTGAGGGTCTTGAAGAAGTCGGCTTTAAAATAATCCAGGGTGACGATAAAACACATATGGGTCGGCGTCAGCATTTGTCCGGCTACGCCGAAGGCCATGGCCACGCCTGCCAGGTTCAGGTCGCCGGGCGACAGGGCTGCTACGATGGGCATAACGATCGCTACATGACCCTGTGACAGACCTGTCAGGATGCCGATAATAAAGGAGATAGCTGCGATAATGACAGGTACGGGCAGCGGTGAGGCTTTAAAATCTTCCACGATGGTATGCAGAACGTTGGTATCGGTCAGGATCTGGATAAAATAGAGGATGCACAAAACGTTCATCAGCATTTTCCAGTCGCAGGCGCCGGTAAAAACTTCTTTGATGTTCAGGACGCGGCTTGTCATACGCAGGACCGGGATCATGGCGAAGGTGACCAGAGCCATAGCGGTGGAGGCGTTAAGGTCGCAGAAAACTACCAGCATGAAGTTGATTACGACCGGGGAAAGCGACAGTACTAGGTTCATAATGTCCTGACGGCGTTCGGCCGGATCGACATCTACATTGCTGTTAGCGGGCATATCCAGCGGCCGGATGAGCACCAGCCAGCCCAGGGCAAATGCCAGCAGGGTCAGCCAGCACAGGTGGGCGATAAAGTCGCTGAAGGCAACGCCGGCGATGCTGCAGGCCATGATCATGCCGGGTATGATGGGACTGGAAAATTCAAAGATATGCCGGAACCAGAAATTGATGGCGGCTTTATGTTCTTTGGTAAGGTCTGTATTGCGGCTGGCCGCTTCGACGATGGGCGCAGAAAAACGTGCGCCGCCCAGCGAAGGCAGCAGGCCGAGAAAAGCTGGCATAATGGCCAGTGTAAATTTTTCGCTGGCAAATAAGCGCTGCAGGGCGCGGATCATTCCGTCTAAAGCGCCGCTGGTACGCAGCTCGATTTCCAGGCACATGACAAAATAGAGCGCCAGGATCAGGTCGTAGGTGCGCTGCATGGTAAGCGTGGTGGTGAAGGCGCTGACCAGATAATGGAACTGAGGGGCTACTAAAGCCCAGATCAGCAGGCCGCCTGCCAGGATCGCCGGACCGATGGGGATGTGGCGGCGCAGCAGGATGATGATCAGCAGCATTGCTAAAGCGATCACGAGAAAAATATTCATTTTAAAACCTTCTCACTCTCAAATAATATATCTATTATACAAAGAATGCAGAGAAATTTCCATATTCGGCTGAAAAAAGGTATAATAAAAGAAAATATACTTCTGGAGGTGTACTATGTATATCAGTCGCTTATGTTTGCAGAATTACCGCTGTTATGATAATTTTGAGATAGATTTCAACAAAGAACTGACTGTTATCGTAGCTGAAAACGGTAAGGGCAAAACAGCTATTCTAGATGCGGTCGCTGTAGCTTTAGGGCCTTATCTGGCGTGCTTTGACGGTGTTAAGGCCAACCAGATCAGTGATACGGATGTACGCCAGACCAAAGATACTGTAGGCAGGACTTTGGAGCATGTGCTGCGGATGAAAAGCCAGTATCCCGTTGTGATTGGGGCAGAAGGCGTTGTTGACGGCGAAAAGATCACCTGGAAAAGAGAATTGAAGGCGGCCGGGGGGCGGACGACGATCCTGAATGCGAAGGCTTTGAGCGAGTATGGGCGGCATATGGTCAAGGCGCTGCGGGAGGTCAACGACAGTAAAATAATTTTGCCGGTCATGGCTTATTATGGTACCAGCAGGATGTGGAAGGATAATAAGCTGTTCGAGCTGCGCAAGGATATCAGTCTGGAGCGCGGCAGCGGCTACGTCGATTGTATGGAGCCTTCGTCATCATATAATACTTTTGGGCAGTGGTTCAAATATGCGGCGATGAGCGCGATGGAATTTGACCGTTATCTGGCCGAGAGCGGTAAAAAGGATGAAAAGAATCCGTATACGGAAGTGCTGAAGGCTGTGCGTCAGGCGATCATTACCTGTATCGGCAGTATGGGCTGGACGGATATAGATTACAGCTTTGCTTTTCAAAATCTGATCATTATGCATGAAACGATGGGCGTATTGCCGCTGGAGGCTTTGAGTGACGGTACCCGCAGCGTGATCAGTATGGCGGCAGATCTTGCGTACCGGATGGTGCGGCTGAATCCTGACCTTGGCGCCATGGCGGCTCTTGAAACGCCGGGCATCGTACTGATCGACGAAGTCGATATGCATTTGCATCCTTCCTGGCAGCAGGCGGTAGTGTATGATGTGCGGAAGGCGTTTCCCAACGTACAGTTTATTGTGACGACTCACAGTCCGCAGGTTCTGAGCACGGTCCCTGCTGAGGCTATCCGTATCCTGCGCTGGGACAATAATCTGATCAATATCGATAAACCTGCCTTTTCTTTAGGCGCTGAAAGCTTTCAGCTGCTCAAGGATATTCAGAATGTCGACACGCGCCCGCAGGCATTGCCGATCGTGAAGGATCTGTACAGGTATCTGATGCTTGTGAGCGAGGATAAATGGGATACGGACGAGGCCAGGGAGCTGCGCAAACGTCTGGACGAATGGTCTAAAGGGTGTGAACCGGCTTTGGTCCGTGCTGATACGGAAATCAGGATGAAGTCTTTCAGGAGGAAGAAAAAATGAAACGGGTGTACAAATCTCCGGCTACACCCGAGCGCCTGTGCAGTTATGTGAAGGCGTTCCCGGACGAGACCTGGGAGCATTTCCGCCGGCGCAACCGCAGGGGCTACCGCGAAGTAAAGCAGCAGCTGCTGCAGGATCAGCACGGTTTATGCGCGTATTGTGAGATCAGTATCAAGCTGGCTGAGTTTGAGGACAATGTTGATGATTTCAGGGTGGAGCATTTCTTCCCCAAAGTAGCTACACAGCTTGAAAAACACAATTATCACCTGGACTGGCATAATCTGCTTGGTGTTTGCCATGGCGGCAGCCAGCCCTATGTGTCGGACCCTGAATGGCGTTATTCCAGCAGGAAGAATGACCGGAGCTGTGATGTACCAAAGGGCGGGAAACCGATTTCCGAGCGGATACTGAACCCGCTGAAGATACCGGCGTCAGTCAGGCTGTTTCGTTATCAGGAGCATACCGGTAAGATGATCGTTGACGAAAGTTCCTGTCCGAAAAAACTGCAGGCCAAGGCGCGCAATACGATCCGCGAGCTGAATCTGAACGCGCCGCGGCTGCAGCGGATGAGACTGGCGCTGATCAGGATACTGGAGGACGAGATAAACAGTGCTTTGGCTGGCGGAGCGGTGCTGGAGGAGTTTTTGCCGCTGCTGGCGGAAAGTATCCTGCTGCCGGATGAAGATGGCAATTATCAGCCGTTTTTTTCAGTGGCGCGCTGGTATCTGGGTGAATTTGCCGAGGATATTTTAAGGGAAAATAATTATGCGATGTAACGCACTCCTGCTTAAAAATAACTTTTTAAGCAGGAGTTTTTTTTGTGGAGGTAGAAAGTAATAATTATCATGTTTTCAGATAATTGCAGAAAGATATAGGGGAGCGGAGAAATATGGAATTAACTAAGAAAGCGTTTAAAGCGTATGATGTGCGCGGCGTTGTGCCGACAGAGGTCAATGCGGAGATGGCTTATCGGGTAGGGCGCGTTTTTGCGGCGATGTTTGCAGCTGAAAAAGTTGTGGTCGGGCATGATATACGCTTGAGCGGGCGCGAGCTGGTCGATGCTTTGACGGAAGGGCTGCGGCACGGCGGCAGTGATGTGATCGATATCGGGCAGTGCGGTACGGAGATGATTTATTTCGCGACGGCACATCTGGACGCTGACGGGGGGATCATGGTAACGGCCAGTCACAATCCGGCAGAGTATAACGGGATGAAGCTCGTGCGCCGAGGAGCCAGACCGATCTCGGCCGATACGGGACTGATGGAGATCGCTGATATGGTGGTCGACAGTAAGGATTTTCCTCATGTCAAGGTGCCGGGCAAGACGGAGGGTGCTGTAAGACGTTATGATATCATGCCGGAATATATCGAGCATTTGCTGGGATATATAGACATCAAGTCGCTGAAACCGCTGAAGATAGTGGCTAACCCTGGGAACGGCGGCGCCGGCCCGGTCTTGAACGAGCTGGCCAAATATCTGCCTTTTGAATTTATCAAGATCAATGAAATACCTGACGGGACTTTCCCGAACGGGGTGCCTAATCCGCTTTTGGTACCAAATCGCGAGGCTACGGCAAAACTGGTGCGCGAATATCAGGCTGATCTGGGCGTGGCCTGGGACGGCGATTTTGACCGCTGCTTTTTGTTTGATGAAAAAGCCGAATTTATTGAAGGCTATTATATAGTCGGTTTGCTGGCAGAGGTATTTCTGCGCAAGCAGCCGGGCGCCAAGATCATGTATGACCCGCGTCTGACCTGGAACACGCAGGAGGTTGTGGATGCGGCTGGCGGTGTTGCTGTGCGCTGCAAGAGCGGGCATGCCTTTATGAAGGAATGTATGCGTGCCAATGAGGTGCTGTACGGCGGCGAAATGTCGGCGCATCATTATTTTAAAGATTTTTCCTACTGTGACAGCGGCATGATACCCTGGCTGTTGGTGGCGGAGCTGTTATGCACCAGCGGTAAAACTTTGTCGGAGCTGGTCGAAGAACGGATGGAAAAATTTCCCTGCAGCGGCGAGATCAACCGCAAGGTTGAAGATTCAGCGGCCGTACTGGCGGCGATCGAGGCTGAATATGCGCCCGGCGGTCAGGTCGATAAGCTGGACGGGCTGAGCATTGATTATTCCGAATGGCGTTTCAATGTGCGTGTTTCCAATACAGAGCCGGTGATGCGTCTGAATGTTGAGACCAGAGGCGATAAAAAGCTGCTGGCTGAAAAAACAGCGGAACTGCTGGAACTGATCGGCGGCGAAGAAGCCTGACAGAGCCCGCGTCTGATCGGTGCTGGCGGCAATCAAGGTAAGTGTTTATTTAAAAATTTATTTCCTGTTCAAGTGGAGAAAGAGTGATACAGATGACTGCAATCAAACAAGTACGCAAGGCTGTTATTCCGGCGGCCGGATTAGGCACGCGTTTTCTGCCTGCTACTAAAGCTACACCGAAGGAGATGCTGCCGATCGTTGATAAGCCGACGATCCAGTATATTATTGAAGAAGCGCTTGCTTCGGGAATAGAAGATATTCTGATTATTACCGGGCGCAGCAAACGTGCTATCGAGGATCATTTTGACCGCAGTATCGAACTGGAATTGAACCTTGCGGCCGGCGGTAAAGCGCAGGAGCTGGAGATGGTCAAAAAGATCTCTGATATCCGGATCCACTATATCCGCCAGAAAGAGCCGCGCGGATTGGGGCATGCTATTTTATGCGCGAAGCAGTTTATCGGCGATGAGCCTTTTGCGGTGCTTTTGGGCGACGATGTAGTAGACGGTGAAGTACCGGCGCTGAAACAGCTGATGGATGTTTATGATAAAACCGGGGCCAGTGTTTTGGGCGTACAGGAGGTGCCGCAGGAAAAGGTATCGTCTTATGGTATCGTAGCGTCCGAGCCTACGGCCGAACCGCGCACCTTTACGGTCAGAGATATGGTCGAGAAACCGGGCGTTGAGGAAGCGCCTTCGCGGCTGGCTGTTTTGGGGCGTTATATCATCAATCCCGAGGTGTTCCCGATCCTGGAGGCTACCAAGCCGGGACGCGGTAATGAGATACAGCTGACGGACGCATTGAAGGAGCTGGCTAAACTGCAGAAGATGTATGCTTATAATTTTGAAGGACGTCGTTATGATGTCGGCGATAAACAGGGCTTTTTGGAGGCGACGGTGGAAATGGCGCTGAAGCGTCCTGATCTGAAGGATAAGTTTTTAGCATATTTACAAACTATTGTCAGTAAGAACTAAGGAGATTGAATGATGAATGTTCTGGTTACCGGCGGTGCCGGTTATATTGGTTCACATGTAGTTGAAGAATTGCAGAAAACGGTTTCACACCGATCGTTTACGATAATCTTTCCACAGGCCATGTGGCTGCAGTGCCTGAAGAGGTGCAGCTGGTGGAGGGCGATATCCATGATGTTGCCTTTTTTGAAGCATATCATGGCCCAGTTTGAGATCGACGCGGTCATTCATTTTGCTGCCAGCAGTCTGGTCGGCGAATCGATGGAAAATCCTTCCAAGTATTATTTTAATAATGTGGAGGGGTCGCTGCATCTTTTGGAAGCAATGAAAGGCGCCGGCGTAGATTATATCGTTTTTTCGTCGACGGCGGCAGTATACGGAGAGCCTGAGAGCGTTCCCATTAAAGAGGACAGCTGTCTGAACCCGACTAATGTTTACGGCCGCACGAAGCTGATGATCGAAAAAATGCTGGCTGATTATGATATGGCTTATGAGATGCGTTATGTGGCGCTGCGTTATTTTAACGCCGCAGGAGCTTCGCCGAGCCGTGATATCGGCGAAGACCATGATCCTGAATCGCATTTGATCCCGCTGGTTTTAAAAACTGCGCAGGGCGTACGCAGGCAGGTTGCCATCTATGGTACTGATTATGCTACTGCAGACGGTACCTGTGTGCGTGATTATGTTCATGTCTGCGACCTGGCAACGGCACATGTTCTGGCACTCAAGCATCTGCTGGCTGGAGGAGCGAGCCGCGTGTATAATCTGGGCAGTGAAAATGGTTTCAGCGTGCGCGAGATCATCGATGCTGCTAAAAAGATTACGGGGATAGACTTTACTGTGGTGGAAGAAAGCCGCCGCAGCGGCGATCCGGCTGTGCTGATCGCTTCTTCGGAGAAGATCAGGGACGAGCTGGGCTGGGTGCCTAAGTGCAGTACTGTCAATGAAGTTATCAGTACGGCCTGGAAATGGCATAAGGGACACCCGCAGGGCTATGAAGGCTGAAAATGTAAGACCGGTTTGCCTGGGCAGCCGGTCTTTTTGCTTTCAAGCCGTTTTTTTGTTAAAATAAGAGTTCAGGAAGAAGAAAACAGAGGACGAAAAAATGCAGCTTGTTGTAGATAAAATTGCCAGGAGTTTTGGCATTAATGAAATATTTAAGGATATCAGCTTTATGATCGATAAAGGTGAAAAAATTGGGCTGGTAGGCGTAAATGGCAGCGGCAAAACAACGCTGCTGCGCTGTCTTTTGGCTCCGGAAACGGTTGACGGTGGTGTGGTGCGTTTTGAACCCGGCTTGAAGATCGGTTATGTGGAGCAGGGGTTTCAGAATATCGGCACCGGCAGTTTGTGGCAGTTTATGCTGCGCTCCTGCCCGGAGATAGTGACGATGCGTGAAGAACTGGCGGCTTTGGAAGCACGTTCTGCCCAGCTGGAACCGGGTACGGAGCTGGATGGGGTTTTAGAGGAATACGCCCGTGTGACCAAACGTTACGAACATGTCGACGGATATAATTATGAAGCGTTTATTAAAAGAGTCTTGATTGGCCTGGGTTTTGAAGAAGCGGTCTGGGATAAGACGGCGGAGCACTTTTCCGGCGGACAGAAAACCAGGATGATGCTGGCGGCGGCCCTGGTGCGGCAGCCTGATTTTCTGATTTTGGATGAGCCTACAAATCATCTGGATATTGCTATGACTGAGTGGCTGGAGAAGTATCTGCAGGAATTTAAGGGCGGGCTATTGGTAGTCAGTCATGACCGTGCGTTTCTTGATAATATCGCTACACGGATACTGGAAATGGAAGGCGGGCATCTGACTTCCTTCAAAGGCAATTACAGCAAATATCTGGTGCAGAAAGAGCTCCAGACTGCAACACTGGAAGCTGCTTATGCTTCGCAGCAGGATTATATCGCACGGACGGAAGCCTATATCCGTCGTTTTAAAGCGGGCATCAAAAGTAAGATGGCGCGTGGACGCCAATCTCAGCTGGATCGTCTGGAGCGGATGGACGCGCCTGTGCAGCATGAGGAATTTGCCCTGCGCCTGCCGCCTGCGCCGGAGTCTGCTGAACGGGTGCTGATTTTGGATAACCTTTCTGTTGGTTATGGCGATAATGTACTGCTGCATGATATAGATTTGG